>Ga0233422_10000180_pt1 | contig 34996 bp, 50 predicted proteins | sample Watercolumn_Mata_2_FD_182724 | JGI IMG/M metagenome (GOLD analysis project Ga0233422, IMG submission 182724) | Freshwater microbial communities from Lake Matano, South Sulawesi, Indonesia - Watercolumn_Matano_2014_110_MG | ecosystem: Environmental > Aquatic > Freshwater > Lake | place...
GTGATATTTTGATTTAATTCTCGAGGGTTCTCCTTCTTCAATTATTTTCTCGTTGAATAATATTGCAATTCTGTCGCATAATTCCTCTATCTCAGATAAATTAGGGGTAGTCAAAACAATCGTTGTCCCATGTGAATTAATTTTTTTTATTAAATGAATCATTTGATTTCTAAGAAGAATGTCTAAATCTGATGTTGGCTCGTCCAATATTAACAGCGTCGGATTATGGATTAAAGAACAAGCAATATCTAATCTTTTTTTCATACCAAGAGATAAATCTTTAGCAAGAGTATTAACTGCATTTTCTAACCCAACTAAACTAATTAATTCTTCAGATCTTTTTTTCAAAATATCTTCTTTCACATTATACAATCTTCCAAAATGAAACAAGTTTTCTTTAACAGTTAGTTTTTCATAAAAAGAACCGTCTTCTATAGATAATCCAAAAAATTTGCAAATTAATTTTCTGCTCTTCAAAAGATTCTTTTTTTTGTAATAAATCTCTCCTTTTGTTGGAGTATAAAAAGAAGCAATCATCTTTAAGATTGTTGATTTTCCTTCTCCAGAAGCCCCGATAATCCCGATAATTTTTCCCTCGGGAATTGTTAAATTAATTGAATCTAAAACAACATTTTTACCAAACTTTTTAGTCACCTCTTTAAACTGGATTAACTCATTATCCATAAATATACTACTGAAATCAAGATTTTAAAACTTATTATTTCTTAAATTTCATGACTTTAACATTTTTCATTAAATCCAAGCCAGGTAAAACTTTTTTATTTATTATCTCAATCTCTCTTAGAGTTAATTCAATTATTCCAGAACTGCTTTTTCCTCTAAAGCACAAAGAAATTTTCGCTTTTTTAGGATTCAAAAAATCTTCGTTAATTAAAATCTCCTTCAATTTCCCAGAAGTTTCCAACCTAACCTGTCCATCTGAATTTTGTTTTTTTGTTTTGATGTTCATAAATTTTCAAATTAATCTTTATTTATAAGGATTTATATACTAAAGTATATCTATCAAATTACCTCAATCTATTATATAATGAACCTAAAACCAAAAAGAAAACAAAGCCCTCAATAAATCCATAGATTGTCCCAAGCAATAATCCAAATAAAGAAACATCATATCCTAATCTTCCTAAAAAACCATAAGAGCCAATCATCGTGTTTAAAGGTATTGAAAACCAATTAAATAAAATTCCACATAAAGTTATTAAAAAAATACAAGCACCCACAAGAATTCCTCCTGCAAGTCCTAAACCTAAAGCACTGATTTTAGCACTAACAACTCTAACCTCTTTTTTTACCATGATTATTAAAAGCAAAATGCCTTTTTATTATTTGCGGATTTATATTCTTTATCACAATAATATTTAAAAACAAGAAAATCCCAATAAAAACATGGTAATCTATTATCCTGTAAAACAAACAGGGTCTTACAAATCTTTTGGAATTTTTAATTTAAGCTCATTTTGGATAACAAACTATCAAATTTTAGATGAAAACGGACAATCTATTTTGAGAAGGTTTAGCAAAGGAGATTTAGCAATAAGATTAGCAAATAAAATTTGTTTAAATGAATTAGAAAACGGAGAATTAAAAAGAAAAATTCCCTCTTATGATTACAAACATTCTGGGAATAAAACAAAAATCTTCCCTCTCGGGAAATTAGAATTTTTTTTGTTTAAGAAAAATTTTGAAAAATTAAATAGAAATTAGTTTTTCTTAAGTTCAATCCTATTTAATAAAATTTAATCTCTTTAATATTTTTCATTTTTTTCTCAAATTTGTCTCTTACTTCTTTTGGCCAATTTTTTGAATCTAATCCTTTTTGAGCTAAAAAAGATACAATAATTCTTTCCATAGAAGCACCAGCACACCCACTCCATAAAATTTCTTGATTTCTTTCTCTCACATTCCAAGCAGAAGGATATTTATCTCCATTTGAAGAATCATTCTGAACTTCAAGCCATTCTTTAGTTCTGTTCCCCCTGTATGGGAGATAAATATCAAAATCAAATGTTCCTATTTCAGAAGTCCCCTCATCATTTTTTATTCCAGCATGAGCCATCCACCAAGGAGTAACTCTAGCAACCCTGATTTCAAGATCCAAACATTCGTCGTAAAATTTAATAAAAGATTCTTTCAATTTTTTCCATGTTTCAATAATTTGAAATTTTGTTCCAACAAAAAGAGTTTCAATTCTATGAAATTCTTCAATTCTATCAAGCCCATGAACCCCCCCTGATTCGTTTCTATAAGTTGGTCCAGACCAATCATAAATTAATAAAGGAAGTGTTTTTTCGTCAATGATTTTATTTTTTAAATATGGCCAAAACGGAGGGCATTGAGCATAAGACATAATTCCAGTCATAGAAATTTTTTCTTTTATCTTATTTTCAAAAATTTCACCAGTAATTGCATATAAGTCCATTATTTCCTGCCATTCTTCTGCAGAAGATTTTTTTGGAACCCCCACAAAATAAACATTTGGATACATATTTTTTGCATGCCCTGATTTTTTTGTTATTTCCCAATATTCAAATTTAGGAAAAGTCATTTCATTAAAACCAAGAGGGATATAAACTTTTTCTGCTAAAAGTTCCTTCATCACATTCACTAATGCAGTAAATTCTCTCCCAAAAATAAATTGTCCTTTTGCGTCTGTCCTCCTTATCCAATCTTTTTTCTCTAAATCAATTGCGGGGTCCCCATTATAAATCATTTTTCTTTGTTTCCCTTCCCAAACATATTCTTTAAATTCATCTTTTCCTTCATAATTAAGCATCTTGATTTTCTCTTTAATAAGCTTAATAGATTTCTCCACATATTGATCTTTTATATTTGCAAAAGAAATTTTATCATAAAAAAGTTTTAAACTATTTTTTTTAAATTCAATTTTTTTAACAAACGGAATTGTAATCTCTTTTTTCGGAATTTCTTCTAACTCTACTTCAATTTCGTATGAAATAATTTCTATTTCATTTATAGTAGTTTTAAAATTTCTTCCTAAAACTTCTCGTATATGTTTGTCTAATTGAGCAAGAAAATCTGTTGCAGAATAAGAGCTTGATTTTACTTCAACCAAGATTTTGTCTTTTTCAGATTTCGCTTTATAATAAAATTCTTTTTTTTGCTTTTGATACTTCTCTTTCAAGTCCTCAACAATCTTTAAAATTTCTTTTTCAATTTCTTTGTTTAACTTTTTTGCAGGAGATATTTTAAGATTAAGATCAAACATAATTTTATAACAAAAAATATATATTTAAACTTTACGAGAAAAATTAATAATATTCAGCTTCAAAATATACTGGCCCATTTACATAAGAAGAACGAATCTGTTTGATTTTTAAAATAGAATGTGTTATAATTGACTTATCTTCAAAACCAGTAAAATAGCCTTTAAATTGTAAATCTAAGTTTTGAGTATCACTTGTTTTTAAAAAACTTAAAATATGCTCCAAAGAATTCTGGTAACCCCCCCCTCTTAAATCAATTTTAAAAGGAATCAAATACTCTCTGTTTTGAATACACCCTACAATCACTGTCGCCCCTTCAATATGCATGGGGCTTCTAACATAACCTGTAACAGAAACAGGAAAATCTTTACCGTCCTTTTTTGACAAATCTAATAAATCTTCAATTCTTTTCCTCTCAAAAGAATTTTCTTTCATAAAACTACATAATTTACTTCTTTATAAAGATTATCGTGCCAGAGAATATATTTAAAAAACCTTAAAAATGCAGAATGCTTTTTAAATAAAGACATTCTCATGAAAAATTTAAAAAATTATTTGGTTGGTTTTGCAGATGGTTTTGGAAAAATATCTTTGCAAATGCCTTATTTTTATTATAGTTTTAACAAAGAAAACAATTTAACAAAAGAAGAAAAAGATAAATTTTCTTATGATGGATTTAAATGCGGAATAGGGTTCGGAATTTGCGCAATCGCTGTAAACCTGTCTGTTTATTTCTCATTAGTAAAACATGACAAATTAGAATATTTGTTAATTCCTATTGCAACAAACTTATTATCTTTTATTTACGAAAAATCAAAAGACACTTATAATAAACATAAAAATTAATTTTTTTCAATTTCAGGGTGTTTATGCCCTTTTCCACGAATATCTTTTAACAATTTAATGTGCTTTTTTTTCTCATCGTCATAATCTCTTAGTTGAATGCCAGAATTTTCAATCATTTTTGCAACATATTCTCCTCCTAAAAAATGCGGAGTCAAGACATAACTTGCCCCCTCGTCGTATAAATGAAGCGCGTCTTCAATTGAATGCGCCCTTAAAATCACGATAGCGCCTTTATTAATTTCTTTTATTCTCTCTATAAGCAAATCATTTGTTTCAACATCAGGAATTGTAGAAATTATTATTTTTGCTTTTTCAAGTGGAAGTTCATCAAGCAACTCCAAATCAAAAGCATCCCCATAAAGAGCAGAGACCCCAAATTTTTCCAGATTTTTAATTACCTCTGGATTAAAATCAACAACAAGGTAATCTTTTTTCATTTTTCTAAATGAATTTAAAATACTAAACCCAATTCGATTATAACCAAACAAAATTGCTTCATAATCTCTTTTTAGAATTTTATTTTCAGATTTTTTTCTTACATTTTTTCTTTCAAAAAAATTCAAGAAGTTAGAAAGTTTAGAATAAATTTTATTAGAATAAGTTATCAAATAACTTGAGATTAAAATAGTAAAGATCAAAGTCAAAATTATTGTATCAAAAACTTCAGAGGATAAATGATTTAAAGAAACTCCAAGTCCTACGACAATTATTGAAAATTCTGAAATCTGCGACAGAGTTGCGCTAACTAAGAAGTTGGTTCTTTTAGTATAGTTAAAAAATTTCATACTCAACATTAAAATTAAAGGTTTCAAAATTAATGCAAGCCCAGAAAAAATTAGAGCATTAACAATAATTTTTCCAAAATTTGAAATTTGGACTTTTGAACCAAGTATTATAAAAAACACAATTAAGAAAAAATCTCTTAAAGGGCGAATTTTCGAACTTATTTCTGTTGCATAAGGAGAAACAGATAAAATAATCCCTGCAATTAAAGCTCCAATCTCTACTGAAAATCCTATAAAACTAAATATGGCGCCGACGATAAAACACCAACAAATAGAGAATAAAAAAAGAAGTTCTTGAGATTTTGCAATTGATTTAGTTAATTTCGGTAGTGCAAAATATCCTACTAAGAATAATCCAACAATTAAACCCAGCCCAATCAAAATTCCATCAACACTAAAATTAAAAGAATTTAGTCCTCCTGAAACAGAAGAAATTATTATTAAAACAGCGATAGCAACAATGTCTTGAATAATTAAAACACCTATAGAAATTTTTCCGAATAATGAATCTAACTGCTGGTTATCTGAAAGCAGTTTCATAATAATAATAGTGCTACTAAATGCCAAAGCAATTCCAATATAACAAGACGAGATTGCATCAAATCCCAAAAATTTAAAAGCCACAAGAAAACTTAAACCAAAAGTAATAATTATTTGAATTAAGCCAATAAATAAAGATGAAACCCCAACTTCTTTAATTATTTTTGGATTTAAATGAAGCCCGACTATAAAAAGCAAAAACGCGACCCCAAATTGCGACAAGACATTTATAACTTCGTGCGAGGCCCCAACTTTAATAAAAAAAGAACTTAATATAATTCCTGCAATAATGTAGCCTATAATTAACGGCTGTTTGAATATTCTCAAAAAATACGCGACAATAAATGCAGCCAACAAGATAACTCCTAATTGAACAAATATTTGCTCCATTTCACCTCTATTTTATATTCTTAATAATAAAAAGAGATATAAAAAGCTTTTTAAACTAATTCTTAATATTTATTCTATGCCGAAAGTAAGAATCAAACTAAATTCAATAGATATAGACATGCTCAATAATATTTGCGATTCCATTAAAGATATTGCAAAAAAATCTGGAATAGCAATAAGCGGACCAATTCCATTGCCGACGAAAAAATTGAAGGTTACGACGAGAAAATCTCCTTGCGGAAACGGAACAGCAACATTCGACAGATTTGAAATGCGAATCCACAAACGACTTATTGATTTGCCTGCAAACGAGAAAATTCTTCACCACATTATGAAAATGAAAGTCCCTAAATCAGTGAATATAAAAATTGAGATGAAAGATTAATGTTTCTGCACTATAATAATCTTTAAAAAGCGTGAAGTTATTAAATAAAAATGTCAAATTCAAAAAAATATTTGTGGATGTTACCAACAATTTTTATTCTTGGGCTTGCAAGTGGGGGAATTTTACAGTCAAAATTTAACAAAAATAATTCTAATCAAAAAAATTCAAAAATAGAAAAAACATTAAATTACATTGAAAATAAATTTATTATGAATGATTCTTTAAATTCAAAAGATTCTTTGAGTTTAAAATATTTCAAGCAAGATTGTTATATAATAATGGATTTACTAAATGATTCAATCTGCACAGAACAAATTTACGAGCAATTAAAACAAAGAGCAAAATATTAATTTATATACTTCAGCACAATAAGTTTTATAAAATACATTTCAAAAATCCATTTAGAGTATAATCGCTTTACAAACATTTAAAAACAAAATTTCTTTAAACAATTTATGGAAAAAGATATTGGAAAAATAAAGAAAAATGACACAACAGATATTGTTGTTCGGCTCGATGATTTCGGAGGCAGAAAAGGTTTGACAATACGAGAATTTGTGACTTCAGAAAGATATAACGGATTCACAAAATCAGGGGTTCGAATTCTTGGTCCAGATTTTTTAAAATTTAGAGATATGATAAATTCTGTAAACCTTGCTGATATGAAAGATGAAGAAGAAACAGCAAAAATAAATAAACCTGTCGCAAAGCCCCAAAAAACTTTAAGCGAAACAACTTCAAAAAAGCAAGAAGTTTCTGATTCAGATGATGAACTCGACGACGAAATGCCTGACTATTAATTTTAAATATATTCTCTATCACAACAATCTTTTTAAATAGGTTTGTCTACAAAATAAGATGAAAAACATAGTGAATTTAACAGACGAAGAAATAAAAAAAATATTTGAGATATCAAATATGAAGGGGGGATTTAAGATTATTAGTAAAGAAAATGAAAGACTAATACTACGAGATGATTGGAGTTGCAAAATATCACTCGACAAAAAAGGCATATATCTTACTTACCCAGGTGTTTCTATAAAGAATCACCTTATTAACAATGCATTTCAAGTTGCACAATATTTAATTGATCAAGGGTATAGATTTGAATATCTCGGAGATTAGTTTCTTCAAAAACTTTTAAAACCCTTTTTACTTATTTTAATAATGAATAAAAACAAAAAAAGTTTTATTATCAACATTATCATTTTTGTTGTTTTAATAATTTTAATAATTTTAGCAACAACAATCTTCAATAAAAAAAACCAAACAACAGAAGGAATTGCAAAATGCATTGGAGAAAATTCAGTTCTTTATATTCAATTAGGATGTCATGCATGTAAAACACAAGAAGATATGTTCGGAGAAAATTTAAATTATTTGGAAATTGTAGATTGTTTTTATGAATCTAAAAAATGCCAAAGCATTAAAGCAACACCAACTTGGAAAATCAAAGGAGAATATTACGAAGGAGTTCAATCAATAAATAAACTGCGTGAATTGACTGGATGCTGAAATTAAAAACATTTAAAACTTATTTCAAACTAATTATAAAATGCCATTCACAATTTTAAAATTAACTGCACTTGCCCTCGCTGATTCAGTAAATCCGTGCGCAATAGCTGTTCTTGCTATGATTTTAATGACAATTTTAATCCAAAACCCGGGAAAAAAAATAAAAGTTTTATATTCTGGATTGGCGTTTGTCGTCGCGATTTATATCAGTTACTTATTTTACGGCATTATTATAATTCAATTTTTCAAGATATTTGCAGAATTTTTAAGAACAAATGCAGTTTATGTTTTTAAAGGATTAGCGATTTTAGCAATTTTAGTAGGTATGTTAAATGTTAAAGATTTTTTATTTTATAAAAAAGGCAGTTTTGCAACAGAAATGCCTTTATTTTTAAGACCAAAATTAAAGAAAATTATTAATAAAATAACTTCCCCAACAGGCGCGTTTGTCGTCGGATTTTTAGTAACTTTATTTTTGCTTCCTTGCACCATGGGCCCGTATATTGTTGCATCAGGATTACTCTCTGAAATCGGGTTTTTAGCTTCTCTTCCCTGGCTTTTGTATTATAATATTATTTTTGTTCTTCCTATGATAATTATTACATTATTAATTTACTTTGGCTTCACAAAAATTGAAGAAGTTTCTGGATGGAAAGATAGAAATATAAAAATTTTACATTTAATTGCTGGGATTTTATTAATTCTCGTTGGATTAGCTATTTTATTTAGTTGGATTTAACAGAGTTTGGTTTCTGTGATTTTAACGCAATTCGCAATTTCAGAATAACTATAAGCCAAGGAGTAAAGTTCTCTTTTAATTTTTGCTGTAAAACTTCCACTAGGATAATTATCAGATTTATTTGACAATTCAAAATTTTCATCTAAATAAATTTTTTTTAAACTATCCCTAAACATTTTGTATTGTTCTAAATTTTTACATTTAACAAAAATATTTCTTTGAAAATCGTTTTCTTCTTTATTTGTATTATTTAAATTTACAACATTAATTATATTCAAATTTTCTCTTTTTAATCTTTCAACTAAATCCATTACCATAGGTTCTATATAAAAAAGGGCTTTATAAACATTTCTAACGATTAAATCAATAATGTGGCATTAAAGAATTATGCCCAAATTGAATTATTAAATCAATTTTTGGTTTTAATTTTTCAATTCCTATTGGGAAATCACATGCACCATAGCAACTGTTAAACCAAATTAAAAATTCAGATGAAGTTTTCTCTCTTAAATAATCAACAATAGAAACAGCATAAAGTTTCAAGCCGTCGGGAAATTGCAATAAAACTAATTTTGCCTTTGATTTTTTTATTTCACTAATCGCTTTTTTAATCTGCAAATCATATTTTTCTCCAATTTCTTTAAATGATTTCATGTATAAATTACAAAAATCTTATTTAAATAAGTTTTTTAAATTTCAATTTCATTCTTTTCTTATGAAACAAAATGTAAGGCAACCAATAATAACAGTTTGCGGACATGTTGATCATGGAAAGACTTCAATATTAGATTGCATTAGAGATAGTTGCATCCAAGAATGTGAAGCAGGGGGTATAACTCAAAAAATTTCCTTTACATCATATCCAATAAACAAATTAAAAGAATCTTGCCCCATTATAGAAAAATCTTGCATAAATTTAGACATTCCTGGATTTTTGTTAATTGACACACCTGGACACGCAGCATTTACAAATTTAAGAAAACGCGGGGGCTCGTTAGCAGATTTAGCTATTTTAGTTATTGATATCACAGAAGGAATAAAACCCCAAACAGCAGAAGTTATACAAATTTTAAAAATGCATAAAACCCCTTTTGTGGTTGCGCTAAATAAAATTGACAAAATAACTGGGTGGAAAAAGTTAGATGAAGATTTAAAAAAAAGTATTGAAATGCAACCTCCAAGAATAAAACAACAATTTGAAGAACTCTACATGACTTTAATGGGCTCATTTTATTCACATGGATTTGAAACAGATTTGTATTATAATATAAAAGATTTCACAAAAAAAATTGCGTTGGTTCCAGTATCAGCAAGAACAAAAGAAGGAATTCCCGAATTAATTATGGTTCTCTGCGGATTAAGCCAAAAATATTTATCAAACAAATTAGAATTAAGTTCAGAAGCAAAGGGGGTAATGCTTGAGATAAAAAAAGAGAAAAATAATAATTATATTGAAGCAATACTCTACGACGGAGAATTAAAAAAATCAGACGAAATTGCAGTTTCAAATTTTGAAGGAGAACCAATTTTAACAAAGATAAGAATTTTAGAAGAAATTGAACCTCTCTGTCCAAGATTCAAACCAATTGAAAAAGTAAGGGCTTCGAGTGGAATAAGAATGCAAATTGTTGAAAAAGAAGAAATTCTCCCCGGCATGCCTTTTATGGTATTTAAAAACAACTTAAATGAGATTAAAAAAAATTTTAAAAAAGAAATCTCAGAAAATGTAAATTCATCGGTGAGCAAACAGGGAATAATTGTTAAAGCAGATTCACTCGGAAGTTTAGAAGCATTAATATTTTTATTAAATCAAAATCACATTCCTATTTTAAAAGTTGGAATTGGAAAAATAAACAAAAGTGATTTAATCACAGCAAAAGCAAATTTAGAAATCAATGAATTAGATTCAATAATCGTTGGTTTTAATGTAGAAAAAGATGAAGAAATTAGCGAGATTTCAAGCAAAATAAAGATAATTCAAAATGAAGTTATATATAAATTAATAGAAGACTTAATAGAATGGAGAAAAGAAAAACAAAGAGAAATTGAGAAAAAAAGATTAATGGGTCTCTCTGCAATTTGCAAATTAGAAATTTTGCATCAATATGTTTTTAGGAACACAAAACCTGCAATATTTGGGGTAAAGGTATCAGGAGGAAAATTAATTTCAGGATTAAATGTGATAGATAATGACGACGAGAAAATAGGGCATATAAAAAATATTCAATCAGAAAAAAAATCAGTCGATGAAGCAGGAGAAAATATGGAAGTTGCAATTTCAATCCCTGGAACAAACTATGAAAGACAATTAAAAGACAAAAAATTCCTTTATTCAAATATTTCAGAATCTCAATTTAAAGAATTTAAAAAAAATAAAGATTTGCTGTCGCAGTCAGAGATAAAAACTCTTCAAGAAGTAGCAGAAATAAAAAGAAGAACAAAAGCAGATTGGGGAAATTAACCATTATAGATAAAAAGTGTCTTTTTGAAAAGAGTTATAAATTTTTTATCTTAATTGTCCTTTAACTTAGACTTTTCTTCATAAACTTTTTTAATATTATTAAACAATTTTTCCCATCTATTAATATCTTCTTTTTTAAAATCTTCTTCATATGTTGCAAGACGTGAAGTATCTGTTTCTAATAAAAGAACCCCTCTGTAATGTTTTTTTCCATCTCTCCCGAAAATTTTTTCAAATCTTTCAGGATATTTATGAACCAAAGGTAAATTGAGCATTCCTTCCATTTGTAGATAATAACCGTGCCTGTGTCCGTTTGTAATAACTATAGTTTCAATTCCCTTATCAAGAATTTTAATCGATAATGGAATTCCTAATGCAAATTGAGTTGGCATATCATTATAATTATCTATATAAAGATTTCTACATTTTTCCCAAATCTTTTTATAAAAATCACTTGAACAAAAAGGTGTTGAAAATAAATTGTTTATTAGCTTTTTGGAATTGTTATCAAATTCTATTAAATTTAATGCCTCTTTATACTTCTGTAAATCACTTTTCAGACCATTTAATATACAATTAGTTTTATTTCTAACTATTTCCTCCTCTGTTTTTCCCCAATTACCAGCAAAACTTCTTTTATCTCTTTTTAAAGCCAAAACAGGATTTTCTGTAAATTCTTTTAAATCTCTATTTACATTATCAATCTTATTCCTAATCTTTTCTAAAACCTTTATTTTTTCATTGTTAATCTCCTCAATTTCATTTTTAGAAAAATATTTATCAACTAAAAAACCCATAATAAAACTATCAATATGAAATTCGTCTTTTGACTGAATTGCTAATCGTGATTGCTTTCCATTTTCTAATCTATAAAACTCTTCATCAAAAGAACCATGAATTCCCAAAGACCCATCAAAAACAAAAGATAGAGGTTCGTTTTCTTTATAAAATTGTACAACTTCTTTAAGATAATTCGTATAATCAATTTTAAAATCACCTTCTGGTTTTTCGTCATTAAACACAATATCAACTACTGCAAAATCAAACCTTTTTCCTGAATTAATCAAATTGTATGCTTCATTCGCGCTTTTAACAAAATTAAAATTAACATTGTCAATATTTTTTGCGCCTTGCATAGTTACCTCTAAAAATTCGTCTTCTACTACTAATATTTCTAATGGTTTTTCCATAGCAAACCCAAGAAGAAATTACTTATAAATCTTCTTTATGTTATCTTTTAAAGGTTCATACAAATATCAATTGTAATCTATTTCATTTAAAACCTCTTTTATCAAAAATTCTTCGTTTGTTAAAGTGTATAAAGATTATTGTGATGCAAAATATATCTTATTTACTCCAAAAGATTTAATACAAACTTGAACTTCAGATTTAGAAACACTAACTTTAAAAAGAGCATAAACTTTTTTACACTATGAAAAGAAGTGAAAAATTATTTATTCTATTGCCCCTATTTTTAATTAGTTTGACTTTTGCTTCTGCAATTGCGTGTGATTTAAAAGTTTCTATGATAAACCAAGATCCATATCCAGCAATTCCAGGAGAATATGTTAAAATAGTTTTTCAAGTTGATGGAGTTTCAAATCCTGAATGCGGAAAAATACAATTTGAATTATTGGAAAAATATCCTTTAATTTTTGATCCAGGACAAAATTCTGTAATAACAATTGACTCAGGAACTTATAGTAAAGATTTTAGTTCATTTTTAATAGCGCCATACAAAGTAAGAATTGACAGCGACGCGCTCGACGGAGACAACCCCATAGAAGTGAAATATAAATACGGTTCAAACAAAGATTATGAAACAAAAAAATTCGATTTAAATATAAGAAATACGCAAGCGAAATTTGAAGTTTATGTTAAAAACTATAATGCAAAAACAAAAGAATTAACTTTAGAAATTTTAAATATTGGAAAAGAAGATATTAAATCTTTAGCAGTTGAAATTTCAAAACAAGAAAACATTGAAATAAAAGGTCCAAAAACAAACATCGTCGGTGATTTAGATTCAAATGAATACACAACTGCAGATTTTGAAGCAGTCCCAAAACAAGGAGAAATATTTCTTAAACTTCACTACACAGACAGCATTAATGCACGAAGAATAGTAGAAACTTCAGTTATATTTGAACCAGAATATTTTGAAGGCAGAGTTGCAGATCAAAAAAAGACATCGCCTTGGATTTATTTATTTTGGGCAGTTGTTCTATTTTTAATAATTTATTTCTCGTATAAGAAGTATAAAAAATACAAAAAGAAAAAAGAACTTCATGGAAGAAGATAAGTTAAGATTAATTAAGCCAAAAGCAAGCGATTTATCCAAGCCACTATAATTATTCCAACAATTATTAAAAGAATAAAAAATCCAGAGACAACAATAGAGGTTATTGCAAATCTTTTTTCTTTGTAGATCTTAAGGTGTATAATGCCCATTATTAATGTAGTCAAAATAAATAACTCTACTAATCCAGACATAATATCAACAATAACCCCACTAATAATAAACAAGAATAAAGACCTAAGGACAATAACTAAAATCATTAAAACAAAGCTAACTCTTAAACCTCGCCAAACAAAACCTTTTTTATCTGCTCTCTTTTTATGCATGATTGATTAAATAAAATACAATTTATAAACCTATTCATACCTCAAAGCTTCAACAGGATTTATTCTAGAAGCTCTTAAAGCAGGAATTGCTCCAGAAATTGCGCCAGTTAAAACAGCGAACATAACACAACCAACAAATAACCAAAAATTATAATAGGGTTGCAAAAACCCCCAACCCAAACTTGTTAAAATTGCACCTAAACTTACAGCAACAACCCAACCAAATAAAACACCTAAAACACCTGCAACAAATCCTAAAAACGCAGATTCAAATAAAAATATAAAAAAGATTTCAGAATTTCTCGCGCCAATTGCTTTCAAAATTCCAATTTCCTTATATCTTTCCAACACCGAAGTAATCATTGTGTTCGCAGTATTTACAGCAGAAACTAAAACAGAAATTAAAGCAATTAAAATAACAAAACCAATAATTACATTTAAAGCACCAGAAAAAGATTCTATCATATCTTCAAAAGATTGCACAAAAAAATCTTCTTTTCCCTTATCTAATCCGCGGGATTTTCTCAAATTTTTTTCAACATCGTCACTAACTCTATCAATATTTTCTAAATCAACTCGTGCAACAATTTCAGCATAACTTTCTTTTTCTGGGAATAATTCCAAAAAGTAATCATTTGTCGTATATAATTGAGCATCATCTTGGGGATTCCCAACAGATTCCATGAATCCAACAATTTTTAAATCAACTCCATTAACTTCAATTTCATCGTTCAAATTCAATGCTTTATCAAAAATTTTCCCCTGAATTAAATAATTATAGCCCACAACAACTTTTTTCATATCCCCGCTTTGAATCTCCTGTCCTTTTTCAATCCCAATTCCAAAAATATCCATAAGCAAAGGTTTTTTTGGATCATAAGAAGTAATATAAGTATATTTTTGTTGAATTCCTTTTTTAACTAAAACAACATCGTAATAAACTCCTGAAGCATCATAAACCCCCGCTGTTTTTTTAATAACATTTAAATCACTATCATTTAATTTAAAACTATCATCCATTCCAGGTGCGCCTGTTCCTTTTGCCATAATTAATAATTTATCTGCAGAGGAATCTGTTGTAAAACTTTCAGTGTATTTATACAACCCCCATCCAAAACTAATAAATAAAAATATGGTCGCTATTCCAACCATAATTGAGAAAATAGTTAAAAAACTTCGTCCTTTTCTATGATTCAAATTTCTAAGTGAATATTTTACTGATTCTGTGTTCATCCTCTCAGCGCCTCCACAGGATTTTGTTTAGCGGCTCTCATTGCAGGAACAATTCCAGCAACACCGCCGACGAGAAAACTGCCTAACAAAGCAAAGAAGATTAATGCAAAATCAATTGAAGGTTTTAATTCTCCACCAATAAAATTATTTATTCCATAAATTCCAGCAATTCCAATTAAAGTCCCAAAAACAATTCCAACAAAACCGCCGAGTAAACCCAACAAACCAGATTCAATAAAAAATTGCAAAAATATATGACTATTTCTTGCTCCAATTGATTTCATGATTCCAATTTCTTTTTTTCTTTCTAACACCGATGTAGTCATAGTATTTACAATTCCAATGGCTCCTATAAAAATTGAAATTGACGCAACAAAAACAATAAAAATTTGGACCCCCGTCAAAATACTTTTAATTTGCCCAAGCGAAGCCTCTGGAGTTGAAACTTGAAAATCTTCTTCACCAATATCAACATTTCTGACTTTTCTTAAAGTTTTTTCAACATCTAATTTCGTTCTGTCTAATTCATCTTTGCTCGTCGGTTGAACAGCAATAACATCAATTTTATCATTATAATCAAACAATTCAAGAACATCTTCTTCGTTCATATAAACTTCGTTATCAAAGATAAAACTTCCTTTTTTATCCAAGATTCCTACAACTTCAAATTTTTTGTCGTTAATTAAAACAGATTTCCCAAGAATAATTTCTTTTCCTAATCCAACTTTATCAACATAAAAATTATAACCTAAAAAAACTTTTCCCCTTTCTCCATCTTTTAAAAATCTTCCAGCAACCGGTTCTTTCTCCAATTGCTCGTAAATGAAATCCATATCTTCTCCGTCGGGAATGCTTGTCGCGTAACCAAAAACAACCTTGTCATTATATTCTAATTTTCCAGATGCAATATATCTTTTAACAGCATTTTTAACACTGCTTAATTTTTCAATTGCTTCAAACTCTTTTGATGTTAATGGATTTACAACACCAACACCCGGGGGTCCTGCACCACTAACTCCTCCTGCTTGCACTGAAATTATTTCTGTTTGACTAACTCCAAATTGACTTGAAACAGCTAATTGCAAGCCATTACCGAGGGAAATTAAAGCAACAACAGCAGTTACACCTATAAAAATTCCCAAAAGCGTGAGCCACGAACGAACCCCTCGATGTTTTAAGTTCTTAAAAGCAAGTGTGAATAAATCTTTTAGCATAGTTTATTTTTTATTTTACCTCAGCAACATCAACATCATAATTTTCCTGATATTTTAAATTAAATGCGCCTGTTAATTTATGCACAAATTCAAAACAAAAGTGTTCTTGATCAAAATTTTTTAAATAACTTGTTAATTCCTCATCACGTTTATTCCCAACAAATCTTATCTTATACAAGCTTCCTGTCTTCAAACTTGAAATCTTCTTTATTAAAAGAGTTGGCTTCTTTTTATTAATTAATCTTGCTTTAAGTTTCATCTTTCACCTTTCTTCTTTCTTTCTTCCTCTTTCTCCTTCTCTTTATCTAATAATTTTTCTCTATTATATCTCCTCCACATTTTATTAAAGACAGGATTATTTTTTAATTCTTCAAAAGTTCCATGTCCAATAATTTTTCCTTCTGAAAAAAGATAAATATAATCAAATTTATCTAAAAGGTGTAATTTATGAATTGAAGAAATTATTGTTTTGTTTTTAAATTCTTCAAAAACTTGTTCGTGAATCCTCATCTCATTTAAACTATCAACGCTACTCGTCGGCTCATCCATTAAAATAATTTCGCTTTTCTTGGCAGCGAGCAACCCCCTAGCAAGAGCTAATCTCTGTTTTTCTCCTCCACTCAAAGAAACTCCTTTTTCCATAACATTTGTATCAAGTCCATTAGGCAGTTTATCTACAACTGGTTTCAATTGCGAGATTTGAATTATTTTTTTTAAATCTTCTTCATTAGTAAAAAGATTCATTGTTATATTATATCTAAAAGTATTATTAAAAATTTCTGGTTCTTGGGGAATTAATGTAACTTGCTCTTTTACTCTGTTAATTCCACTTTCAAGAGGAACATCATTGCAATAAATTTCTCCTTTTTCAATTTTATACAACCCTCTAATCAAAGAAAGAATTGTGCTTTTCCCAGAGCCACTCTCTCCAACTAACGCAATTTTCTCTTTTTTCTTAAATTTGAAAGAAACATTATCTAAATGTTTTTTCTTTCCTTTTTGATCATATGCAAAAGAAATGTTCTTAAATTTTATCTCTTTCCATCCTCTTGGGATTCTTCCTTCTTCAAAAGATTCTAATTTTTTATATTCTTCATCTAACGGATTAGCCCCAACAATTCTTGCGTTTGAACGAACAATATTTCCATAGAGATAGGCAAATTTATAGAATGTTTCTCCGACATTACTTAAATAACCATAAACCATATACAATGTTCCTATTAAAATAATGCCAGTAGTATTAAATTCTGTATAAGTTTTATAAATCAATGCAACAACAATCATCACTTGAATAGCAACACTTGCAACCCCCCATTTTATTTCATTTACAATTGATGCCCCCCTAAATGTTTTGTAACTTGCTATTTGCTTTGATTCTATTTCTTCAGAAATAGTTTTCCTCAATCTTAAAGTTATTACAGTTAAAATATTGCTTATGTAATCAAAGATAGTAGCAGAAAGTTTGTTGTTATATTCATTTAATTTCCCGTATTTTTTATCTAAATTTTTATCAATTCTTGATATAATTAACAAAATTGTTGAGGAAAACAAAAAAGCAAACAAACCTATTTTCCAATCAATAAAAAATAATACAATTATTGAACCAAAGAAACTTATTATTCCATAAATAAGATCGAAAGTCATATGACCTGAAAATTCTTCAAGTGCCCCTGAAGCCCTATTTATTTTATCAATAGTATCTCCAGAATGATTATCTTTATGCCATTTAACTGGAAGTTTTAGAACTATTCTTATTTTATCATTAATATAATTTTTCTTAACATGAAAACTTGTTATCTGCTCTAAAATTCTTGCAGGACCATGAATCATCCAAAAAATAAAAGATATAACAAGAAGGAGAAAAATTTTAAAAATTAATTTATAAATTTCTTGTCTTGAAGTAATTGATTCCTGAATAGAATTAAAAATTGTTCCTACAACATAAGGTGTTAAAAGAGAAACAGTTCCTGCTATTACAAATAAAAACATATAAAAAACAAATAATCTTTTTCTCTTTCCCAAATAATTCCATTCTGTTTTAATAGCATTAACAAGTGGATGAGTCATTTTCACCTCTTTAATTAAAACAAAAATTAACTTATAAAATTAACTAATAAGAATTACATATAATCTTTAACATTTAAACCAAGATTCTTAAATTCTTTACTAATTTTTAAGAAAAGAGGTTTATGTTTTTTAGCAATGCCTTTTCCTCTTCTTTCCAAATATGTAAGAGATAATTTCAAATTATCTGTTGCTTTATTTTTATCATCCATTAATCTATAACTACTCGCCATGTTTTTATAAACAAAAGGATTATTAGGTTGTATTTCATGTGCTTTTGTTAAATATTTTAAAGCTTCTTCAGGATTATTTAAACCATTATATGCAGTACCAATATTATTAAGGACGGTGGGATGCTTTGGTTGCATTTCATTTGCTATATTCAAATATCTTAAAGCTTCTTCAAAATTATTTAAACCATTATATGCAGAGCCAATATTATTAATAACAGTAGGATCATTGGGTTGTATTTCATGTGCTTTTGTTAAATATTTTAAAGCTTCTTCAAAATTATTTAAACCATTATATGCAGAGCCAAGATTATTAATAACAGTAGGATCATTGGGTTGTATTTCATGTGCTTTTGTTAAATATTTTAAAGCTTCTTCAAAATTATTTAAACCATTATATGCAGAGCCAATATTACTAAGAATAATTGGATTATCAGGTTGTATTTTATTTGCTTCCAAATAAATTTGAAGAGAAGTTTCATAATCTTTTTTATCATAAAAATGACTTCCAACTATCAAGAGATTATCTAAACTTATCATGAACTATTTATGAAAAACACACTTTTTAAAGATTTATATACTCCAGAATAACAATCATTTTTTCATTTTTCTCAATTTTTCTAAACTTAAATTAGACCAATGCTTGTTCTTTTTTGTGATTTTTTCAAGTTTTCCGTCTTTAAGCCAATAAACAATCCTCGCATGTTGTTTTGCTAAATCAGGGTCATGCGTAACCATAACAATTGTTTTTCCCTGTTTATTCAACTTCTCTAAAAATTCAAGGACAATTTCACCTGTTTTAGTATCAAGATTTCCTGTTGGTTCATCAGCGAGAATAACTTCAGGGTCATTCGCTAAAGCACGCGCAATCGCAACTCTTTGCATCTGTCCTCCAGAAAGCTCGTTAGGATAATGCTCTGCTCTGTCTTCTAATTGAACCAACTTCAATAATTCTTCTGCTTTTTTCTCTCTGTCTTCTAAATCAGTTCCCTGAAACATCATAGGTATCATAACATTTTCTTTGGCAGTTAAATTTGGAATTAAATTAAACGACTGAAAAATGAAACCAATTCTTCTTCCGCGAATTTGCGCTAAATCAGATTCATCAAAAAAAGAAATGTCCTTATTATCTAAAAAAATTTTTCCTTTCGTAGGAACATCTAAACTTCCTACAAGATTCATTGAAGTTGATTTTCCAGAACCAGAAGGCCCCATAATTGCAACAAAGTCCCCTTTTCGCACTTTGACACTCAATCCGTCGAGAGCTTTAACAATATTCGCACCCATATAATAATATTTAGAAACATTTTCAAGTTCTATAATCATACTCTCATCTCTTTTCATAAATTCAAAAAGAAAATTGATTATTTAAATGTTTTAGTGAAATTATTCTTCAGGCCAAAAATGAAATCCTTCGTAAGAATATGCAGGAATTTTTGCAATAAACTCATTTTCAAAATATTTTTTTTCTTCAGGAGAAGAGTTTACTAATTCTTCAAGTAAAAGTTCATATCTAATTGGAGTTATACAAACATCTTTTCCCCACCCATTATTTGATGAAGGCCCTCTATTAATAAAATAATCAAGCAATCCATCAATAAAAGATCTTTTAGATTCAAGTTCTTGCCAATATTTTCCAACATTTTCTGCCTCTTCCAAATTCTCATCTTTTTCTTTATCTTTTTTATATGATATAAAAGGAACAAACTGCTCTTTAAAAATTTCTTCAATTCTTCCATAAAGATTTTTTAAAGCACAATAAACTGGATCTTCGTCATGATTTAAATTAAATGGGAGTCCTGTATTCAAATTATCAAGAATTCTACAAAAAAAAGGTTTATCAGAATATTTTAATTTCCGATAAATTGAACTCCCTTCCATATTCCTAAGGGACCACTCTTCATTCAAATAATCTTCTTCATTAAAATCTGCTCTTTTTTTTCTAATAGTTTTTCTGTATGAAATTAAATTAAATTTTTTGTTTCTTGTTCTGAAATCCCCCCCAGAACAGAAAGATATTCAAATCTTTTCTTTTCAAACTTTTTTAATAATCTTTTGTGCTTTTCAGAGATAATTCTTTTTTCCATTTTTAAAGAGATTAAATATCCTTTATAAAGATTTATGTGATAATTTGCAACTAACCCAAAAACCTTTTAAACTAACTTCTCAATAAATTATTATGTTCAAATTAAATTTAAGTGAAAAATCTGGGAAAACCTATAAGTTAGAAACAGAATCAGAAGCATTAATTGATAAAGAATTGCATGATAAAATCAATGGCAAAGAAATTTCAAAAGATTTAGAAGGTTATGAATTTGAGATAACTGGAGCAAGCGATAGTTCAGGTTTCACAGCGATGGAAAATGTTCAAGGAATTGCGCTAAAAAAAGTTTTATTAGGGTATGGAAAAGCCATGCACAAGCGTTCAAAAAAAGAAGGTAAAAAAAAGCGTTCAAATCCAAAACCAAAAGGATTGAGATTAAGAAAAACCGTGAGAGGAAAAGTAATTTCTCCTGCAATAGTTCAAATAAATCTTAAAGTTTTAAAACAAGGTTCAAAAAAACTTTCAGAAATCTTCCCTGACCAAAATAAATCTGCATCAGCAGAATCTGTTAAAGAAGAAAAGAAAGAATAATTAATTTCAAAATCACTCTCGAAATCGCGTTCCGCAGATTTCTTCGTTAATAAATTATTAATCTAAATAAAATTTCTGCAGTTAGTTAATAATTAAAACGACTGATAAATGTTCTCTAACCATAACAATATTTTTTAGCGAAGAAATTGAGCAAAGCCAATTTTGAGATATCAAAATCTGAACGAAGTGAAGCAAGATATGTCCCCACTAACAAGATACAACATAATCAATAGATTTATAAATGATAAAGATTAAAGAATTTTATGAAAAATGAGGAATTTCAGAGAACAAAAGAAATTTTGAATAGAATTGATTCACAAACAGCGAAGCAAGCATATAGATATTATGTTAAAGAAGATGAACTTACAGCATACAACATTGCAAAAGAACATAATTTGGTTAATGAATTAATGGATTTTATGAATCTAAAGGTGAATATTTAAGAGCAGGACTAAATGCAGAAAAATCCGGATTAATCAAAAAAGCAATTGAATTTTATAAAAAAACAGAAGGCGCAGAAAATTTAGTTGAAAATTTAGGAGATTTATTAGAAAATGTTTACGCAGTGGATAAACATAACCCAGGCAGATTAATTATTGATTTAAGTTTTTATGAAATGAAAAAAAATATTAGAAAATTACTTGATAAACCTTATGAGTCGGTTCATAAAAATAACTTTTCAGATTGGAAAGAAATAAATAATTTTATGTTTTCAATAGATGGGATAAATAAAAATTAAGACAATAAAAAAGAATTCCATAAATATAATAAATTTTCATAAGATACAATTAATATTCTTAAAAGAGAAGAATTAATTTATTCTGTTTATAAAATATTAACAAAAAATTAATACAAAAACTTAAAAACTTACTCATCAATTTAAATTAATGGATAAAATACAAGAAATTCCAGAATTAAATGTTGGGGTTGTTGGACACATTGATCACGGAAAAACAACTCTGCTTAGCAAACTTACTGGAAAATGGACAGATACGCATTCAGAAGAACTTAAGCGAGGAATTACAATAAAATTAGGTTACGCTGAAACAATAATTTACAAAGATAAAGATAATTATAATATTGAAAAAAAAGGCATTCCACTAAGATATGTAAGTTTTATTGATATGCCTGGACACGAAATGCTCATGGCAACCATGCTATCAGGAGCAACAATAATTGATTCTGCAATTTTAGTTATAGCAGCAAATGAGGGAATAAAACCGCAGACAAAAGAACATTTCATGGCATTGCAAGCAAAAAAAATAAAAAACATAATTATAATACAGAATAAAATAGATTTAGTTTCAAAAGAAAAAGCATTGCAAAATTATAATGAAATCAAAAATTTCATAAAAGGCACAATTGCAGAAGACGCGCCAATAATTCCTGTATCAACTTTGCAAAACATAAATTTAAATAAAATTTTTGAAGCACTCGCAAAACTTCCAATTCCAGAGAGAGATAAGAATTCAAAACCAATTTTTTTAATAGCAAGAAGTTTTGACATAAACAAGCCAGGAAAAAATATTTCAGAATTAAACGGAGGTGTTTTGGGGGGAATTTTAAAAAAAGGTGTTTTAAAAGTAGGAGATGAAATTGAAATTAAACCAGGTTTAAGTGTGAAAAAAAACAACAAATATTCTTATATTCCATTAACAACAAAAATAATCTCAGCCCACAAAGGAAATAATTCAGTAAAAGAAGTTTATCCTGGAGCAAGCATTGCAATCGAAACAAATTTAGATCCTTACTTAACAAAATCAGACTCTCTTACTGGATGCATAGTTTCAATAAAAGGGGGTCTTCCAGAGATAACCACAAAAATAAAAATAAAACCAAATTTATTCAAAGAGGTTTTGGGGCAAGAGGTTCATCAATTAGTTGAAAAAATAAAAACAAAAGAATTATTAATGTTAAGTGTAAATACTACTATAACTGCTGGAATAGTTGAAAAAATTGAAAAAGAGATAATAGAATTAAATTTGAATTTACCAATAATTTCATTAAAAGGCGATAATGTTGGAATTGCAAGAAATATAGGCAACCACTGGAGATTAATTGGGTTTGGAGAGATAATCGAATAAATAACAAGATTCTGCAAAAACCTTAAACGAATTAACTGAACAATAAACTTTATAAAAACAATAATTAGTGAAGTCCCCAACAAAGTTTATAATCTTAAATCCTCTTGAAATAATCATGATAAAATACTCTCACTCAAAATTATCCACTTTCGAACAGTGCAAATTAAAATATAAATTAAAATATATTGATAAAATAAAACCAGATTTTGAAAAAACAATTGAAGCGCATTTAGGAATCTGTGTACATTTAGTTTTAGAATGGCTTTACAAACAAATTCTCGACGAAAAAATTCCAAAATTAGATGAAATAATTTTAAAATACACTGAAATTTGGAAACAAGAATTTAAAAAAGATTTCAAAATAACAAAATTTAATTTAAGTTCAGAAGAATATTTTAATAAGGGAGTAAAATTTTTAATTGATTATTATTTAGAAAATCAGCCATTTCAAGACGGGACTATTGAACTTGAAAAAGAAATTGAAATTCATTTACACCCAAATTATCCCTATAAAATAACTGGATTTATTGACAGATTAAGTTATAATTCCCAAAAAAGATTATACGAAATTCACGATTATAAAACTGCAGGCACCCTGCCCACCCAAGAAAAGATAAACAAAGACAGACAATTAGCAATTTATGGTTTGGCGATTCGTGAAATTTATGGAAAAGATAAAGAGATTGCATTGATTTGGCATTATCTTGACCACAACAAAAAAATAATTTCGTCGAGAACAGAACAACAATATGATTATTTAAAGCAGGAGATTTTAAGATTAATAAAAGAAATTGAATCAACAAAAAATTTTCCAACAACAAAATCCATTCTCTGCGATTGGTGTGAATTCAAAAGTAGTTGTTCAGCTTGGAATAAATAGTTTTTTAAATAATTAAAATCTTTAAAAAAAATGAATAAAGTCCAATTAAAAGAAAAATTATCTTCTTGTTTATATGATTATCATAATGAAATTCCAAAAGAGATTTTACATAGTTTTACCTTACTTGATGGAAAAATTTGCCCCGAGTATAAAAAAGATTTGGAGCATTATTTAAGACAAGAGATAAAAACAAAAACAAGATTAAATGTTAAGGTAAAGAAAGTTATTTTCGCAAAAACTTATCCAGAAAAGAGAAAATTTCTTTCAATATATTATTTTTGTGAAGTTATTGATGGAAAAGAAAAAGCAGGAGAAAAATTCGTTGAGATCAAATGGATAAAACCAACTGAAGTAAGAAAATATTTTACAACTTCTCTGCATCCAAAAGTATGGAATTTTTTGAAGAATTTAAAATAAAAACATTTAAAAACACAAATGAATTATATTTCATATGAAATGCAGTGCATATTATATTTTTTTTGGTTCCCTAGCAAATCCTTTAAAAATAAAAATCATAACAGAATTAAAACAAAAACCAAGTTCTGTAAATGAAATATCAGAAAAATTAAAAATTGAACAAAGCAAGCTTTCACATGCATTATCTTCTTTAAAAAAATGCAATATAGTTCAAGATAAACAAAAAGGTAAGTTTAGAATTTATTCCTTAAATAAAAAGACAATAATTCCAATATTAAATATAATTGATAAGCATAGGACATGTTATTGTAGCAGATGCAAATTAAAATGAAGCTAAAAAGATTCATATCTAATCCATTATTAAAATTAATTAAATTAAAATTTGTCTTAGTAGGGGTACCAGTAATAATCCAAAATAATGATGGAAAAATATTGTTAGAAAAAAGAGCAAACTATCTTCCAACATATCCTGGATATTGGGGATTGCCGGGAGGTTTAATGAACAAAGGGGAACACTCACAGCAAACAGCAGAAAGAGAAATAAAAGAAGAATTAGGAGTTAAGATAAGGATAATAAAAAAATCAAAAAACATCTATGAACCATTGCCGACAAAAGAATGCCCAACACAGTATATAAATATAGTTTACCATGCAAAAATTTCCCAAGGAATTCCAAAACCGAAAAATGAAACATCTGAAATAAGCTGGTTTAAACCATCTGAAATAAAAAAAATTAAATTGGCGTATAATCATAGCAATATTTTAAAAAAAGAGGGAATTATAAAGTGAAAGTTTATTTTGACAACGCTGCAACAACAAAAGTAGATGAAAAGGTTTTAAAAGCCATGCTCCCATACTTCACAGAAGATTATGGAAATGCCTCTTCAATGCATATTCTTGGAAATAAAGCAAAAAATATTTTAGAGAAATCAAGAAAAATAATTGCAAAGGAATTAAACGCAAAATCATATGAAATATTTTTCACATCAGGAGGAACAGAAAGCAACAATTGGGTTTTAAAAGGGTTATTCTTTTCAAATCATCCAAAAAAAAATCATATCATAACAACAAAAATAGAGCATGATTGTATTTTAAAAACTTGTAAATGGCTTGAAATACAAGGAGCAAAAATAACTTATCTCGATGTGGATTCAGAAGGATTCATTAATTTAAACCAATTAAAGAACTCAATAACAGACAAAACTTTCTTAGTTTCAATTATTCACGCAAATAATGAAATAGGAACAATCCAAAATTTAGAAGAAATTGGAAAAATTTGCAAAGAAAAAAAAGTTCTTTTTCACACTGATGCATGTCAAAGTTTTACAAAAGTTCCGATAAATGTCAAAAAACAAAATTTAGATTTAGTTACAATAAACTCTCACAAAATTCATGGACCAAAAGGGGTGGGAGGGTTATACATTCGAGAGAGAATTGAAATAACTCCTTTGTTACACGGAGGAGGGCATGAAAAAGGGAAAAGAAGTGGAACAGAAAATATTCCTGGAATTGTTGGATTTGCAGAAGCAATAAAAATTTCAAATAAAAAAGATATCCAAAAGATGCAAGAATTAAGAGATTTATTAATAAAGAAAATTTTAACAGAAATTCCAGACACGAGATTAAATGGTCCAATGGGAAATTTAAGATTAGCAAATAATGCAAACATTTCTTTCAATAATATTGAAGGAGAATCAATCGGCGGATATTTAGAAAATGAAGGAATTTATGTTTCAACAGGTTCAGCTTGCATGTCTAATACATTGGAGTCCAGTCATGTTTTAAAAGCAATTAATTTAACTCCATTGCAAGCAAATTCGTCGATAAGAATGAGTTTAAGTAAATATACAACAAAAGAAGAAATTGAATATCTTGTTGAAAAATTAAAAAAAGTTGTTGAAAAATTAAGGAGGTTAAGTCCAGTAGTAAATTAAAGTGAAAAATAAAAGAGCAAAATTTAGAAAAGAAGAAAGATGTGTTTGTGAAAAAGGTCCATGCAGTTGCAGAACCTTGAACAAAAAAATAAGAAGAGAAAAAAGAAAATTGGTTTAAAATGAAATGGAATATAAAATAATTTTTCACAGACGGCAAATAATTTATAACCAAATATTAGAGAAGGATAAAATCTTTTTAATTGAATTAATCTGCTTGGGTGGTTGGAAGGGGGAGCGAAGCGCTGGTGGGCGGGGGGTCTTCAGATAGTAATCTTACAAATAAACAAACAAAATGAAAAAGAAATTTAACATAACAAAGAAAACCAAAATAATGGATTTACTAGAAAAAAAACCAACTTGTGTAGAAATTTTATTTGACGAAGGTTTGCCGTGCATTGGTTGTGCGTTTGCAAAAAGCGAGACGATTGAACAAGGATTTTTAGCACATGGTTTTTCAAAAAAAGAAATTGAAGAAGTAATTAAAAAATTGAGGAAATGTTGATGATACCAAAAGTAGTATTTAAATTTGATAAAGAAAAGGATTTACATAATATATGGCAGACTGTAAATGCAAAAACAAGTTTTGGATATGATTTCAAGAAAAACATCCCTGAACAAATAATAAAGATTTGTAAAAATAAAGAATTTAATTTTTGCAAAAAAGAATTAAACAAAAAATTAAAAAAATTATATCAACATCATTCAATAAAAATTCAAATTGAAACATTAAATAAATCTTGGAAAATCATTGAAAAAGAATATTTTAAAAGATTGGAAAAAATAACTAAATATAAATTTAAATTTAAAAATAGTTATGGATATTTAACAACTTTTGCAAGATGCCCTTATAATTATAAGATTCCTTATTTTTATGTTAACTTCTTCAATTCACAATTAGGAGAATTAAAAACAGTAGGACACGAATTAATGCACATCCACTTACACAATTCACCTTGGTGGAATAAAGTAAAAGAAGAATTAGGAAACCAAAAGACCCATGATTTAAAAGAAGCCTTAACAGAATTATTAAATTCGGAATTTAGAGATTTATGGATAGTTGATGATTTAAGTTATCCTAATCACATAAAATTAAGAGAATACATTACAAAACAATGGAAAAGAGAAAAGAATTTTGAAGAACTAACAAATAAATGTATTAAATGGGTTAAAACTAACGGAGTAAAATAAAAAATGGTCCCAAAAATTGAATTTAGATACTCAGATGTTTATGATAGAAATTATAGAGAATCTGAAAAGATACAAAAATATTTAGAAAAAAGAAAAGAAAAGTATCCGGATAGAAAGGAAATTATTAATTATATAAAAAAAGCAGAAAAATTATGGAGAAAAGAAGAAAAAAAGATATTAATAGAAATCTCAAGAATAACTGGATTAAAATGGAAAGAAAAAAGAATTATCTGTTATGTTATTGGGTGTGGGCAACCTTTTTCAGAACCATTAACAATTAGAACTTATGGAAAAGATTTTGAAATATTTATAGATACTTTAACGCATGAGTTGATTCATCAAATTTCGAATCAAAATGAAAGGTTATATATGAAATGGTTTAGATATGTTAAAAAAACTTATTCAAAAGAAGCACGAACAACCAAAACCCATATTTTTCTAACTGCTGTTCATTGGAAAATTTTAGAGAATATGTTTCCAAAAAAAAGATTAGAAATTCAAATAAAAAACCATGCAAAATTTTCAGAATATAAGAAGGCTTGGGAAATTGCAGAAAAAGAAGGTAAAGACAGCATAATCGAAAAATTTAAACAAATAACTAAAAAATAAAAAATGCCGCCATTCAAATATTCAAAAAAAGTAATTGAAAACTTTTTGAAACCAAAAAATTTTGGAATAATTAAAAATCCCGACGCTGTCGGAAAAGTTGGAAACGCAAGGTGTGGGGATATTATGGAAATGCATTTAAAAATAGACGAGAAATCAAAAAAAATCAAAGACATTAAATTCAAGACATTCGGTTGCGCTGCTGCAATTGCTTCAACTTCCATGCTAACGCAAATTGCAAAAGGAAAAACAATTAAAGAAGCAAAAAAAATTGCTATGAAGGATGTTGCAGAAAAATTGAAGGGGCTTCCCCATATAAAAATGCATTGTAGTGTTATGGCTATTCAATCTTTAAAAAAAGCAATTGAAAAATATGAAAATAAAAGATAATTTAAAATTGCAAGGAAAAAGAATAGCAAAATTAGTTTTAATCTGGATTTTAATTGGATTATTATTCAGCATATTATATTATCTTCTTCCAGGAGAACTTATAAGTGCAAAATCGGGCGAGAAAATAACAAACTTGCTTGACTCAATTTATTTCAGTTTCATAACAATTTTAACAATAGGTTATGGAGATATTTATCCCACAGGATTTATAAGAATTTTAACAATAATAGAAGGGATAGTCGGATGGATGTTGTTTGGAATTATTGTTTATAAAATAGTTTCAGTTAAAGAAGATAAAATATTAAATGAAATCCATAATTTATCGAATGAGCAGTATTTAAGTAGAACAAGAAATTATTTATTTATTTCAAATACAAATTTAGTTAGATTCATCAAAAATTGCCAATCAAAAAAGATTTCAATAAATTCAAGGGTTTATGAATTAGAAATTATTTCAACAACTTTAAGTTCAAACATCGACGACGCAAAAAGATTTTTGTGCAGAACAAAAGAAATTGAAAAAGAAACCAATAATGAAGAAATTACCCTTTTAATTAAATCAATAAATCTTGGAACTTCAAACTTTCTTGAATCTCTAAATTTCCTGTCTAAAAAATCTTTGCAAGAAAAAAGTCCTTTAAAAGAAAACATTTATAAAATTATAGAATCTGAGAAAAAAATAATTAAATATTATAATTTAGAAGATAAAGAAATTAAGGATCTAAGAGAATTCATAAATAAATTAGAAAAATACAAAGGAAAAAATGGAAAATAATTGGAAGATCAGTAAATCACAAAAAGAGGCATTGGATTTCTTGTTTAATAGCATAAAAAACAAAAAAATAAAGAAGATTTTAGATGTTGGATCTGGAAGAACAAGTATGGACTACTTAACAAACAAATTCAAAAAATTAAAAATAAAAGGAATTGTTTATCCAGGAGATACAAGAAAGATAATTCCTATAAAAGAATGTGTTAAAAATAAGAACTACGAACTAATTGAGTCAGATATCATGAATTTCAACTCAAAAGAAAAATTTGATATAATTTTAGGACACTTATTTCTAGGCGAAGCAGAAAAGTTTGGAAAAAATAAATTTGAAAAGGTATTAAAAAAATTATTCTCTATCAATACAAACTACTTTGTTTTAGTTAATTTATTCGGAGATAAAATTGATTACAATTTGTTATTAAAGCAAATTTCTATAAAAGGAAGTATTTTAAAGATTAAATACGGAATTTCAGAAAGTGGAGATGAATTTTTGGGAATATTAATAAAAAAATAAAGAATGGAAAATAAAAAAGTTGGGTGGTTAATTATTGGAATAGGTGCACTAGCATTAGCACTCTCAATAATATTTAATTTTACTCTTAAAAAGATAACAAATGAAACATGCACTCATGGACCAACATGTTCGATGTATGATACTATAAACTTTCAATTGTGGCTTAGTATAGCAGTTGTAGGATTAATATTTATTATAGGTTTTTTCATAATGTTTTCAAAACCTAAAGAAAAAATTGTAATTAAAACAATAAAAGAAAAAACTCCAAAAATAAAAATAGATTTATCTAAACTAGAAAAAGATGAAAGAGAGGTTGTAAAAATCTTAATGTATGAAGGAAATGCAATTTTTCAAAGAGATCTTATGGAAAAATTAAATATTGGAAAAGTTGGCATGACGCGATTACTTGACAAGCTTGAAGCAAAACAAATAATAATCCGAAAGCGTCGAGGAATGAATAATGTTGTTGTGTTAAAGGATTAGAAAAGAATAAAAGGGATTTGAAGAATTAAATAAGTTAATAAAATAATTTTTAAATTTTTTATTTTGTGCAGATTCATTCAAAGTAATTAGAAATTGCTGTTCAGCGTTCTGGGAAAGTAACCAGTTTCACCAAACCCCTTTTAACAAATATTTTTCTTTGTGTAATAGTTAAAATGGAGGTAATAAACATGAAAGCGTGGATAATGATTGTTGGGGTTATGGCTATTTTAGCTATTGCGGGCTTTGCTGTTGTCAAAGCAATTTCTCTGTCAGGAGACGCAATCCAAACAAACACAGAAGCACAAACCTCTACAAGCTGTGCTTCCTGTCCTAATGGCGGATGCACTGCAGAAAGTAATTGTGGCCTGTCAACTTGTGGAACAAGAACAGGTGGAACTTGTGCTTGCGGAAAATAGATTTTGTGGCCCGAAAAGGGCCACTTTCCTTTTATTTGATTATAAAAATAAATAAAAAAATAAACCAAATTATCTTAGTTTAAATACAGCATTCACACTTGCAGTGATTTCTTTATCTCCTGGTTGAATGCTCGTAACAGCCTCTTTAGCCATTACAGCGTCTTCCATTCTCCCAGCACCAGATGTTGAATAAAGATTCCAAGGATAATAACCAAAATCACTGACAGATGTTGAAACCAATCTCCCAACTTTTTTATTAAATCCTTGGGCAACTGATTCTGCTTTTATTCTCGCGTCTTCAGCAGCAAGTTTCATAGCTTCAGCTTTGTACTTGTTTTGAGATTCTTGAGTCAATTCAAAATTAATGTAACTAATCCCTGCACCAGCATTAACTCCAGCGTCGATAATTTCAGAAATTTTGTTCGATTCATTTACAGACAATTCAACTTTCAAAACATGAGAAGCAACATATCCATTATCAATTTGCTTTCCGTTATTCCAATCATAATTAGGATACACATTAAAACTTTCTGTAACAATTTCTTTTCTATCTATTCCCAAAGCAATCAATTCAGCAACCAACTTATCATAAATTTCATTATTTGAAGTTGTGGCTCCAGCACTTGTTTTATTTTTTGTTTCAATACTAAAAGAAACTGTTATCAAATCAGGCATAGCTTTAACAACAGCATAACCTTGAACATTCACACTATTTAAACTAGATGTTGGTTTAAGAACAAATAATACAATTAAAGCCAAAACAATCACTGCAACTGAAACAATTACACTCACAACAATAGCATTATTCTTTGTCATTTTACCTCCTTACAATTTTCTCCAATTTAAAACTGAAAATATAATTAAAGCTAAAACACATCCACCTAAAAACCAAATCCATGTATGCGCATCATTGAACAAAATAGATGGGTTGTAAATCGGAACAGCGTTAATAAAACTATCAGCTGTTACTTTTGAAGTTTCGGAAGATTCTATAAAAAACTCGTCTGTTTTATAAATTGTATTTTGAGAAACATTTAAGACTTTGTTATAAACATAAACTGCAAAAGTTGCTGCACCAACTAAAATAGCAACAGGAAGGATTGATTTTAATTTCGAACTGATTTTTTTCTTCGGAGAAATCACAATTGATTTATTTGACAATCCATACATTATAATTTTTTTTCCTTTTCTGCTCCAAAAAAAGTTTTTCTTTTTTTCAACAATTTCAGAATTTAACAGAAGTTTTAAGTTATAATCTAAAGTATTCAACGGAACACCAAGAGCATCAGAAATATCTTTAGCGCTTGCCTCGTTTTTTTCAGCAAGATAATCAACAATTTTTCTGCAAGTTTTATTCCCAAGAGCATCTGCTATTTTTTTTGAGCGTGTGTCTTCCATTGAAACAAGAATAAATTTTTCATCTGTCATAATTAATTGTGGATTTTGATATTTATAAATAATCTCAAGAGTTCAAAAGAATTTGAAGTCATTAAAGAAAAATAAACTCTCAAATACTTTTTCAAATAGCAACATTTAAAAACAATCTACATCTCGTAAAATTATGACAATTAAAACTCGGAGTTATCCCCATCACTAGAAGGATTTCACCTAGTTGTTACTTTAATTCTCGTGCTCTCGGCAATTCTGATAAAACTTATAAACAATATTTAATTAAATTAAATAATGGAATCGGTCTTGGGCTAACTTCAAAAAGAGTTGAAAGTCAAAAGAACAAAGGTGTCGTGTGCGATTTCAGTCAGAGGCAAAGAAAGAAATCGCCTTTCAGCGCAGAAAAGGAAGTTGAGCGTCAAGGAACCTTGGTTCCTTACGATGGCGGTTGTAGTATAATGGTAGTACGCGCGGTTGTGGTCCGTGCAGAGGGGGTCCGATTCCCCCCATCCGCCCTTTTGTTAAAGGAGATGAGAAGATGAAAAATAAATCAAAAATAGAAAGAGAATTTTATAAATTAGATCTAGTCTGGAGAGCAATTGCTCTCTTATTACTTATTCTTTTTGTATACGGATTAATAAGATTTAATAAAGACCCAAGTTCAATTAATTTCATATTAACAATAATTATTGCAATGACTATTTATGATTTAATTAGTATAATTGATTATTTTATATATCGATATAATAAAAGAAAATGTAGAAAGGTTTAAAATAAAATGACTAAATTCAGAATAATTTTTATATGCAGACACAATGTATTTAGAAGCCGTGTTGCAGAAGCATACTTTAAACAAATTAACAAAAATAAAAATATTGAAGTTTCTAGCGGAGGCTTAATTAAAGGAAAAAGTTTTATGAATTTATCAAAGAATGAGATTATTGCAATTAAAGAAGAAAACATAAAATTCATATCACAACCAAAAAACCTCACTACAAATTTTTTAGCGAAACAAAATCTAACAATAATTGTAGCAAACGACGTCCCAATCTCTCTTTTTAACAACAAAGAATACAACAAAAAAGTTGTGCAATGGAAAATCCCAGATGTTCTGGATAATGATAAAGAAAAATCCCTGAAAACAATTAGATTAATAAAAAACAAAGTACAACAACTAGTGGGAGAATTAAAATGGATTTAAGATTAGATAAAACAAAAAAAATTGAAATAGAAACAATTTCAAAAATTTACAAAGAAGAATTTTCAAAACCACCATATAATGAAAATTGGACATTAAAAAAGGCGAGGAATAAGATGAATTTTTTTTATAAGTTTTATGATTTATACACAATAAAAATTGAAAGAAAAATTATAGGTTTCATTTGCATTAATCAAAATTTTATGTGCCCTGGACAAGTGGCTTTTGGTGAAGAATTTGCAATAAAACAAGAATTTCAAAATAAAGGAATTGGGACATATGTATTAAAAGAAATCTTCAAAATTTACGAAAAAAGAGGTTATCAAAGATTTATGGGAATTGCAGATACAAAAGCAAGAGCAATGAATTTATATAAAAAGTTAAAGATTTTTCCAAGTAAAAAAGACATTTTAATTGAAAGGAGTTTAAAATAAAATGGAAACAGTAAAAGGATTTAATGATTTCACTGGAGAAGAAGCAGAAAAACGTGCAGTGATAATGGAAGTTATACGCAGAACATTTGAAAAATATGGATTTCAGCCAGCAGAAACCCCTATAATTGAATATGAGGAATTTGTAAAAGGAAACAACCAAAACGACGAAGCAGTAAGGGATATTTTTAAACTACAAGATAAAGGAGAAAGAAAACTAGCTTTGAGATATGAATTCACTTTTCAACTAAAAAGAATTGCAAAAAACAAAAAACTTCCATACAAAAGATATCAAATAGGTTATAATTTCCGCGACGAACCTATAAGAGAAGGAAGAACAAGGCAATTTGTCCAATGCGATGCTGACATTATTGGTTCAACATTAAAAGACGAAGCAGAAATCTTATCAATGACAAAAGAAATACTAAATGCTCTAAGAATAGAATCTACAATTTATGTAAATAACAGAAAATTAATGAATGAAATTCTTGAAAAACAAGGAATAAAAGAAAAAGAAAATGTTATAAGAGAATTAGACAAATTAGATAAACTTTCCAAAAAAGAAGTTCAAGAAAATTTGAAAAAATATAATGCAGAATCTTTAGTTGAGATTTTTACAAAATCCGAAGATTATTACGAAAAATACGAAAATTATAAGGAAATTCGAGAACTAAAAGAATATTGTAAATTTTCTGGAGTAAATTTTGAATTCAGGCCATTTCTTGCAAGAGGTTTTTCTTATTACAACGAGAATGTATTTGAAGTTTGGTCAAAAAATTTACCAGTCTCTATTTGCGGAGGGGGAAGTTATATGATAGATAAAAATCAATCAACAGGAATATCCTTCGGACTCGGGCCATTAATGATCTTAACTAATCTCAAAATAGAACTCGAAAAATATCTTATTGTTTCTTTAGAACAAGATAAAAAATCTATTGAACTTGCACAAAAATTAAGAAAATCTGGAAAAAATGCAAGTGTTTATTTTGGAAAACCTTCAAAAGCACTCGAATATGCAAATTCATATGGAATTAAAAAAGTTATTTTCGTTGGAGCAAAAGAAATAAAACAAAAGAAATTCAAAATAAAAGACATGCAAACTGGAAAAGAAAAAATTGTTACAATAACGAAGATTGTAAAAGGATGATAAAAACTAAAAAACAAAGAATTTTCCTATATCTCAAAAAATTACCAAAAGGAAAATTCACAACTTACAAATTTTTAGCAGAAAAATTTAAAACAAGCCCGAGAGCAGTAGGGCAAATGTTAAAATCAAACAAAGACAAATCTGTTCCTTGTTATAAAGTAATAAGAAGTGATAGTAAATTAGGGAATTATAATGGTTTGTTGGGAAAATCAAAAAAAGAATTATTGAGGAAAGAGGGAA
>Ga0233422_10000181_pt1 | contig 34766 bp, 28 predicted proteins | sample Watercolumn_Mata_2_FD_182724 | JGI IMG/M metagenome (GOLD analysis project Ga0233422, IMG submission 182724) | Freshwater microbial communities from Lake Matano, South Sulawesi, Indonesia - Watercolumn_Matano_2014_110_MG | ecosystem: Environmental > Aquatic > Freshwater > Lake | place...
AGACCTTGAACGCGTACAACAGAAAGTCAATGAATTCATAGATTTCTATAACAATCGGAGGCCGCATTTATCGCTAAGCTTACAATCGCCCAAAGAGTATCTGTCGCATTTGCGATGAAAGAGACCGTGGTCTTGACAAAATTGCGGGGATCTGATATGCTAAAATAGAGTAAAATTTAAACGAAAGACCATCAAAAAATGGCTAAAACCACCGTCCCGATAAATGTCGGGGGGCAAGCAAAAAGATAGGTCATAATAAGTTAAATTTTTACCCCCACACCTAAACATAACGACAAATGTCGTTTTGAAAAAATATGGGGGTCCGTCTCACGGGTTCAAAGGAAATCGTCGCATTGTTAGGTGTGGGGGTTTCCTCCTAAAGGTCGGTTAATTAACAAATAAGATTTCACATATTATGGCCTATCAGAATCAAGGCGGTTTTCAGCCTCGCGAACTTCATGATGTTTCAGCAATGAACATCAAGTGCTGCGACTGTGGCGCTCCAATTGACAAATTGCCGTTCAATCCGGATCCGAGCCGTCTTAATACTATCCGCTGCCGCGAGTGTCTTCGCAACAGAAAGAGCTCGTTTGGTGGTGGCAGATAAGATCTGCGTTAAAAAATCCTTCGAATCATATCGGAGGATTTTTTGTTTGTGTTCAAGACGGAGTTTTTTCCGAGGAAGATTTTTTAAAAAATATGAGAGCGTCGGTTTTTGCTATTTTCTTATTCGTACGAATAAGAAAATAGTTTTTTGCTATTTTTTTAGAGCCTTCCGCAATTGACTTGGGTATTCAAAAGACCTAAGATTTAATGTATAAACAAGATCCTGAAGTTTTCCGCCGCTAAAGCTACGGAAGGGCCAGGAAAGTCAAAATAACACATTGTTATGGCTAATCATAACCAACCTTTGGCTGACCGGATGCGGCCGATAAATTTTGAGGAATTTATCGGGCAGGATGAAATTGCCGGCAAAGGAAAATTGCTCCGCGAACTTATTTTGCGCGACGAAGTGCCAAGTATGATTTTTTGGGGACCGCCGGGTACCGGCAAAACCACGCTCGCGCATATTGTCGCAAAGACGACAAAGGCGGCATTCCACGAATTATCCGCTACTTCATCGGGGCTGGAAGAGCTGCGCAAGGTTCTAAAATCAGCGACCGATCTTTTGTCATTCAACGGACAAAAGACCGTGCTTTTTGTTGACGAAATCCATCGCTGGAACAAAGCACAGCAAGATGCGCTGCTGCCTTTCGTGGAGCGGGGGACGATCATCCTTATTGGCGCCACCACCGAAAATCCAAGTTTTGAAGTGAATGGCGCGCTTTTGTCGCGCTCGCGAGTTTTTGTTTTAAAAATGCTCACGCCCGAGGACATCAAACTTATCGTCCGCCGCGCGCTCATGGATAAAGAAAGGGGATTGGGGAATTTGGAAATCAAACTTGAAGATGAGGCGGAGAATTTTTTGGCCAATGTTGCTTCCGGCGACGCGCGCAAGGCGTTGAACGCGTTAGAAATCGCGGTGAAATTGATCGGCCCTGCTTCGCTCCGCCATCTGGTGGATACGCAGGACAAGAAAATCATCATCAGCAAAGACACCGTCTCCGAAGCTCTGCAAAGCAAGTCGCTTTTGTATGATCGCGTCGGCGAGGAGCATTACAACATCATTTCCGCGCTTCATAAATCAATGCGCGGGAGCGATGCCGATGCCGCGCTCTACTGGCTCGGGCGGATGCTGGAGGGCGGAGAGGATCCTTTATATATCGCGCGTCGTCTTATCCGCTTTGCGGCCGAGGATGTGGGCATGGCTGATCCGCGCGCTTTGATTCAGGCAGTTGCGGCGTACGAGGCCGCGCATTTTATCGGGATGCCGGAATGCGATGTCGTGCTCGCGGAAACCGCGGTTTATCTCGCCAAAGCGCCGAAGTCAAATAAAATTTACGAAGCATATAATTGCGTCAAAGAGGATATTCAAAATCTTCCCAATGAGCCGGTGCCGCTCCATCTTCGCAACGCGCCGACAAAATTGATGAAAGATTTGGGTTATGGAAAAGATTACAAATATTCGCCGGAATATGATTACAAAGAAGAGCAGAATTATTTGCCGGAGAAGCTTGGGGGAAGAAAATATTTTGGTTAATTTCCAATTCTAATTCCTAATTTCTAAAAAATCGTATACAATAAAGACATGAGATGGCTTAATCGAAACACACATCTTGTCGGACGGAGCAAGGCGGAAAATAACGTTAAATCTTTGCGGCGGCTAAATATTTTAGCCGCGCTTTTTGGTTTATTTTTGTTTATTATTGTAGCCAAGGTTTTTTATCTTCAGGTCGTTGTTGGAAAAACTTATAACGATCTTGCCGCCGGGCAGCAAGAAATTTGGAATGAACTCTTTCCCGTAAGAGGCGAAATTTATGTAAGCGAATTAAAGTCAAAAAATATTTATCCGATCGCGAGCAATCGCGATTATGCTTTTGTTTATGCCGAGCCGGCTCTGATAAAAGACAAGGAAGGAGCCGCGCGAAAAATCGCCGGAATTTTGGGACTTGACGAGGCCGAACTTCTTCAAAAATTTTCCAAAGAAAAAGATTTTTACGAGCCCGTAAAACACGAAGTGACTGACGAGCTCGTCTCCAAAATCAAAAAGGAAAAACTTGATGGCATCAAATTCAGCCGCGAGACAAAACGTTTTTATTCGGAGCCTGCTTTCGGCGGGAAGCTTACCGGTTTCTGGGGGTATAGCGGCGAAAAGCGGTCAGGTCTTTACGGGCTTGAGGGATATTTTGAAAAAGTTTTAAGCGGCAAAGCCGGTTTTGTTGAGGCGACCAAGGATGCGCTTGGCGCCGTAATTCCAACCGCCAGAAAAATTTTTTCGCGCGCCAAAGATGGCGATAATCTTATTCTTTCAATTGATCGCAATATCGAGGCGTTTGTCTGCGACGCTGTTCGTCGAGGCCAAGAGAAATATGGAGCTGAAAGCGGCCTGGCGATTGTGATGAATCCGGAAAATGGGGAGATTCTGGCGCTTTGCGCGTCGCCGGATTTTAATCCTAATGAGTATGGCAAGGTGGAGGATATGAATCTTTTTAGTCATCCGGCGGTTTCTGACGCTTATGAACCGGGCTCGGTAATGAAATCAATTACAATGGCAGTCGCGATTGAAGAAGGAAAAGTTTCGCCGGAGACGACTTATCTTGACGAAGGCGCGATTAAGGTCGGCGGTTTTACGATCAAAAATTCTGACGGCAAAAAGAACGGAATTCAAACGATGACCCAGGTTTTGGAAAAATCTTTGAATACCGGCGCGGTTTTTGCGGCCAGAAAAATCGGCGCTAACACGTTTAATGAATATATGAAGAATTTAGGATTCGGTTCGGTGACCAATCTTGAACTTAGTGGCGAAGTGTCCGGAAACATCTCGCAGCTTAAAAATAAAAGTGAAATTTATTTGGATACCGCTTCGTTTGGGCAGGGGATTATGATAACGCCGACCCAGCTAATTACAGCTTACAGCGCTCTTGCCAATGGCGGTTATTTGGTGCGGCCGCATCTTTTAAAAGAAAGGCGCCGCGCCGATAATGTAATCGCGGAGGATAAAATTAAGCCCGTTCGTCAGATTTTTTCCGCAAGAACATCAAAGTTGATAAGCGTGATGCTGGAGTCGGTGGTGAAAAACGGGCATGGAAAGGCTGCCGGCGTTTCCGGTTACTCGATTAGCGGAAAAACAGGCACCGCCGAGATCCCGCGGAAAGACGGCCGGGGTTATGAAGAGAACGCGCATATCGGCACATTTGTCGGATATGCGCCGACCGACAGCCCGCGCTTTGTGATTTTGACGCGCTTTACGCGCCCGCAAAACGTGGAATGGGCCGAATCTTCGGCCGCGCCGGTTTTTGGCGAAATCGCCAAGTTTTTGTTAAACTATCTGGAGATACCGCCGGCGCGTTAAAATGTTGAATTTAGAATTTGGAATTTGGAAGTTAGATTTTTTATGAACAATCAATGGCACACTAAACACATTGCCGAGGTTTTGGCCGAGTTGTCCTCAAACGATCGCGGGTTGGATCAAGTTGAAGCAGGGCGGCGTTTTGTGAAATACGGCCCGAATAAACTGCCGGAAGAAAAGATTGACGGCCTGCCCATTATCTTTTTACGGCAATTTCAAAGCCCGCTTATTTATATCCTGCTTGCCGCCGCCGGAATTATTCTTGCGACAGGAGAAGCTGTTGACGCTTTGGTAATTTTTGCCGTGCTTTTTTTCAATGCGATTGTGGGGACGATTCAGGAAGGAAGGGCACAGGGTACTCTCTCGGCTTTGAAGAAATTCACGGAAACTTCGGCGACAGTGATGCGGGAGGGAAAAGAACTGCTGGTTCAAGACAGCGAGGTTGTTCCCGGAGACATCATTGTTTTGCAGGAAGGCGAAAAAGTGCCGGCTGACGCTAGGATTATTTTTTCCAATACTTTAATGGTGGATGAGGCCAGTCTTACGGGAGAATCGGAGCCGGTTTCTAAAAGCGATGCTGTGTTTCCAGCCGATAATTTGTCGGTTGCCGATCAAAAGAATATGGTGTTTAAGGGCACTCACATTTTAAGCGGAAACAGCGCGGCGGTTGTTGTTGCCACGGGACTTGCGACTGAAATCGGTAAAATCGCCAAAAAGATTGTCGCGATTGACACGGAAATTCCTCTCAAAACAAACATCCGTTATCTTTCGCGTCTCATTATTTTCGCGGCGGCCGTTATCAGCGCGTCGCTTATTTTTTTGGGGATTCTTTCCGGCAGAACCTTGGGGGAGATGTTTGCCGTCGCGGTTGCGCTTTCGGTTTCCATTATTCCCGAAGGGCTTCCGATAGTAATGACTTTGGTTTTGGCAACCGGAGTCTGGAGAATGTCAAAACGCAATGTTTTAATAAAGCGACTGCAGGCGGTGGAGGCGCTTGGACAAACAAAAATTGTCGCCGTGGACAAAACCGGAACGCTTACCAGAAATGAGATGCTAATTCAAAGAGTATACGTTGACGAAAAATTTTTTGAAATCACTGGAAGCGGGTATGAGCCGAAAGGCGAAACAATTTTAGAAAATAATATTATCGATCCCTTAAATCATTCCGAACTTCTCTTTTGCGGAAAAATCGCGGCGTTTTGCGCCAATGCTCGCCTTTCTTTTTCGGAAGAAGCCGGCGTCTGGAAGATCGCCGGCGATCCGACAGACGCGGCGATGCTTGTTTTTTCCGAAAAAATCGGTTTTCGGCGTGATATTTTGGAGCGGGAAGCGCCAAAAATTTTTGAATTACCTTTTGATTATCTAAGAAAATATCATGCCGCGATCCGCGCGATTGACGGAAAAAATTTTCTTGCCGTCGTCGGCGCGCCGGAAAAGGTGCTCGGGCTTTGCAAGAAAATATGGCGTAAAGATAAATTTGAAATACTCGATAAAGAAAAAAGGCAAAAATTGGAGTCAGTTTTTCTTAATTTCGCGCAAAATGGTTTTCGGGTGGTAGCCTTTGCCATCAATCCCGATTTCGACGGGAGTGTGAATTCCGGTGTCAAAAAATTTGGTGTGGGGGTTGACGGAGACGCGATGCCGCCGCTTGCGTTTGTCGGTTTTTTTGGAATGAGCGACGCACTTCGTCCCGAAGTTAAAGAGGCAGTGCGCAAAGTAAGGGCGGCGGAAATGCGCGTAGTAATGATTACCGGCGATCACCGGCTTACGGCGCAGGCAATCGCGAAAGAGGCGGGCATATGGCGCGAGGGCGATCTCGTTCTTGCGGGGGAGGAAATAGACGCGATGTCTGACGAAGCGTTAGCGGAAAAACTCGCCCGCGTAAGCGTCTTTGCGCGCGTTACTCCGGATCATAAATTGCGTGTCATTCAGGCCTATCGTAAACGGGGTGAAATAGTGGCAATGACAGGAGATGGTGTCAACGACGCGCCGTCGCTTGTCGCCGCCGATCTCGGCGTCGCGATGGGGAAAATCGGAACCGAGGTGGCAAAAGAAGCGTCGGACATCGTTCTTTTGGACGATAACTTCGCAAGCATGGTTTCCGCCACTGAAGAAGGCAGGAGCATTTACAAAACAATCAAAAAAGTTATTCTTTATCTTTTTTCAACGAGTGCCGGCGAAGCGCTTACTATCACGGGCGCGATCGTTTTGGGATACGGCTTGCCGATTCTCCCAGCCCAGATTATTTGGCTTAATTTTGTAACCGACGGATTTCTTGATGTCGCGCTCGCCATGGAACCAAAAGAAAAAGGCCTTCTCCGCGGCAAATTTGAACAGCCGAAAAAATGGCTTGTTGATCGTCTTATGGCGCAAAGAATGTTTTTTATGGCCCTGCCGATGGCGATCGGAACCCTGTATCTTTTTAATAGTTGCTTTGAGTCCGATCTCGCGAAAGCATGGACAATTTCGCTTACCGCGCTTGCCGTTTTTCAATGGTTTAACGCCTGGAACTGCCGCTCTGAGAGCAAATCAGTTTTTCAAATGAGTCCTTTTTCTAATAAATTTCTTATTGCGGCTACCGTCACCGTAATTTTCCTGCAACTTGCCGCGCTTTACACTCCATTTTTGCAAAAAATTCTGCGCACGACTCCGCTTGGGTTTCCCGAATGGCTTATGATAATACCGATCGCCGCCTCAATTATTTTAATTGAAGAAGCGCGAAAATTTTTATACCGCAGGCGGTTGGTTAAAGGGCGGCCTGTCGATATTTTTTAGCGGCGCCGCCATCGTCCATTGGCGAATACATCGGGTTTCTGTTAAACTGTTTTGAGAGACTGACGACGCGATAAAAGCATGAAGCGCGAAGTGTGAAGCAATCTTTGAATTATATAGTAAAGTTTATAATTCTTGCTTCATGATTAATTCACTGAATATGAAAAAGATTTTACAAAAGCTATTAGCCTTTCTCGCTCGAAGAATCCTCGCAAAATACCGTCCGCGCGTTATTGGCATTACCGGTTCGGTCGGGAAGACATCAACGAAAGAAGCGGTGTACGCAGTACTTGCACCGTATTTTCGCGTTCGCCGGAACATTAAAAATTATAACAATGAAATCGGTCTGCCGCTTACGATTATCGGCGCCGAGGTAGGCGGCAAATCTATTTTTAAATGGTTCGGAATTTTCGCGCGCGCGGTGCGCCTTTTGATTTTTCCGGCCGAATATCCCGAATTTTTAATTTTAGAAATGGGCGCCGATCGTCCGGGCGACATTAAATATCTTGCAGATTTAGTGCGTCCGGAAATCGGCATTGTTACCGCGGTGGCGCCGGCGCACACGGAATTTTTCGGCGACCTTGCGGGCGTAGCTGAAGAAAAATCGGCGCTCATCAGAGTTTTGCCGAAAAACGGCGTAGCAATTTTGAATTACGACGACGAGCTTACGCGGACGATGCGCGACAAGGCAAAGTGCCGGACGATGTTTTACGGTTTTGACGGGACGGCGGAGATGCGTGTCGTGGAATCGGCGATTCATTTTCATCCCGCGATTCAGGGCGAAGAAAATTTTTGCGGCATTAATTTAAAATTTGTTTTCGGCGGGGCGACGGTGCCGATTTTTCTTTCGGGTGTTTTGGGGAGGGGCCAGGTATACGCGGCGCTGGCGGCTGGAGCGGCCGGGCTATCTTTAGGTTTAAACTTGGTGCAAATTTCCGAGGCGCTTATGTCTTACCGTCCGCCGCCGGGCAGGATGAATGTTCTTCCGGGTATCAAAGGTACGACGATTATTGATGATACTTACAATGCTTCGCCGCGTTCGGTCGCGGCCGCGCTCGAGGTTTTAAAATCTATTACGAAAGATGAGGGTGCGAAATTTTACGCGGTTCTGGGGGACATGCTTGAGCTCGGGAAAGAAAGCGAGCAGATGCACCGTGAAATCGGCTGGAAAGCCGCGGATTTCGGGGTTGACATTTTAATTGCTTGTGGCGCTTTGGCTCGTAATATTGCCGTAGGCGCGGTTGAGGGCGGACTTGCGGAGGAACAGGTATTTTATTTTGCGGATAATGCTTCGGCTGGCAAATTTTTGGAGGAAAGAATTAGGCGCGGCGATGTCATTTTAATTAAAGGTTCGCAGGGCGCGCGGATGGAAAGGGTGGTGAAAGAAATTATGGCCGAGCCCCTTAGGGCGGCCTATCTTTTGGTGCGCCAAGGGCCGGAGTGGCAAAAGATATAGCTCTTTCCATAAACCGCGAAAAGTTCGCGGCAAACCAGCATCCCCCGCGCCAAAGGGGAAGGAGGAGCGAAAATGAAGTGAGAGATTGATCTGTCAAGAGGCGATGTAAGCGCGAAATTAGTTTTTGAGGAAGACGGAACTGAAAAAAGTTATAATTTCAGCGCGGAGGAGTTGCAAGCCGCGCATGATTATTTTGAGCCGCTTCTTACGATGTTCGGCACGGCATTTATGGTGATTTTGCTTTCGGGGAGTAGCGCGATAGTGCTTGACTACGCCCTAAAGAAAAAGATCCACGAATTCATCGGAATTGCCTTGGCCTCAAGAAAGAAAAACGACAAATGGCCGGCAGATTTCGGATCGAAAGAGCCATCGGATAAGAATTAGAGAGACTTTTTAAATCCCGATTAGTCGATCGGGATTTTTATCATATTAGCCATAATATCGCTCCGATAGCCATCAGAGCTGTTCATTGTCAAAATCTTTTTTGTCTGGTAGCATATACTTTATATGGATGAAGGCATATCAATAATAATTCCGGCCTATAATGAAGCGGGAATTATCGGACAAACTATAACTAATTTAAAACTGGCTTTGGAGCAGATCGGTGAAATTTTTGAAATTATCGTTGTTAATGACGGTTCAAGTGATGCGACCGCGGAAGAGGCCGCTAAGACAGGCGTAAAAGTTATTAATCATCCCTATAATAAAGGTTATGGCGCGGCGGTAAAATCCGGCGTAAAAGAGGCGCAATATAATTGGCTTGGTTTTTATGATGCCGATGGCCAGCATACGCCAGAAACGTTTATTTCTTTGATTCCCTATGTTAAAGATTATGATATGATCGTCGGCGCGCGCGAAGGTTACAGGGGGCCGGCCGTGAGGCAGCCCGGGAAAAAGCTGCTTCAATGGATTGCGAATTATCTTTCTGATGTTAAAATTCCGGATATTAATTCAGGGTTGCGCCTGGTAAAAAAAGAATTATATCAGCGTTTTTTTCATTTGTTTCCGCCGCAATACGGTTGGACGACAGCAATTACTTTGGCAGCGCTTAAGGATGATTTTAGCGTTAAATATGTGCCCATCGCCATTCGGCCGCGACAGGGCGGAAAAAGCCAAGTGCGCATTTCTGACGCGATCAGGATGTTTATGTTGATCTTGCGCATCATTCTGTTATTTTCGCCCCTTCGAATTTTTATGCCGCTTGCTTTGGCGTTTTTTGCGTTTGGCGCGGTTTTTTCCGTCGGCGAACTTGCTTTTTTTGGCAAACTTGGCAAAGCAGAAATAATTTTTTTTACTGCCGCGTTTTTCTTTTTCTTTTTTGGTCTTTTGATGGATCAAATGGCGGCACTAAGGAGAGAAGCGAAGCGCAATTAAAATGTTTAAAGAAATTTGCAATATAGCTTGGCGGATTTTTTGTTGGCCGACCTTTCATCAATTTGTGAAGTACGGTATCACTGGCTCTACTACAGTTTTGATTGACATGGTTATTTTGTATATTCTGACGGACTTTTTCGGTTTTTGGTATATGTCTTCGGCGACGATTTCAACTACAACCGCGGTTGTTTTTAATTTTTTAATAAATCGCAATTGGTCTTTCAGGAGCAATGGCTATATGCGTCGGCAGATGACGAAATACTTGTTGCTTTTGGGCTTTAATTATTTATACAGCATTTTTGGACTGTATTTTTTAGTTGAGGTTTTTGGCATATATTATTTAATTGCCAAAGTAATTATTGCGATGACAATGGTTTCGTGGAATTTCGCGTTATTTAGGTATGTCATTTATAAATAGATGCCACCACAGATAAATTTTCACAGATCGCACAGATATTAACCGTGAAATCTGTGACAAAAAATCTGTGGTTACAATATTCTGAAATTATTTATTATCACTCAAGCGGTGGATTTGGACGACAGCAATCTGTCATTTTTTCATCATTGGCTTTTAAAATTGTCCGAGCGCGTGGATTTGATTGTCGTCGCCAATCGAGTCGGCCGCCGCGAATTGCCGAAAAATGTTGAAATTTTTGCGCTCGCGGGCGGAGGAGCGGCAGGAAAAGTTTTTTCTCTTTGGGGATATGCGCGGCAATATCTGAAAGATTGCGACGGCATTTTCGCGCATATGTGTCCGGAATATGCTTTGGCGATCTGGCTGTGCGCAAAATTATGGCAGAAGCGAATTCTTTTTTGGTATACGCACAAAGATATCACCCTCAAATTAAGATTGGTGGAAAGATGTGTCGACAAGATATTTACCGCCTCGGCTGAAAGTTTTCGTTTGTCGTCAAAAAAAGTTGAAGTGACCGGTCACGGAATCGATTTACGATTGTTTGGGCCGAAAGAGGGCGGAGCGGATCCGCGTCGGCTTCTTACGGTCGGGCGAATCACGCCGTCAAAAGATTTGGAAACAATGATTCTGGCGGTAAAATCTTTGCGCGAAGATGGATATGCCGTGACTTTTGATATCGTTGGCGCCCCGTATCTTAATGAGGATAAAATTTATTTTGAGGGTCTTGAGGAATTGGTTCAAAAGAGCAATCTCGCGGGAGCGGTCAGATTCCTTGGCGCCTTGCCCAACGATCGATTGCCGGAGGTTTATCGCGAATACGGGGTCTTTTTGCACGCTTCAAAAACCGGTAGTTTGGATAAGGCGGTTTTGGAAGCCATGGCCTCCGGCCTTTATGTCGTAAGTTCTTCGGGATCTTTCCGCTTTTTGCCGGAGCTTTATCGTTATCACGAAAATGACGCGGCAAATCTCGCCGCCAAAGTAGGGGAAATAATCACGACGCGGCCACAGAATAATTTGCGCGAGATGGTTTTAAGAGAACATAATCTTGATGCGCTCATTGCAAAAATAATTAAGTATTTTTAGAGCAAGCATGTTTTTTTCTTTAATCGGGCAAAATTTATCGGCGGAAAAAATCAAAGAAGGCGTGATCGCTATTTTTTTATTGGCGGCAGTTTGGATTTTTATTGTTTTGTTTTTACGCTTTAAGTTTAAAATTAATTTTCTTCAAAGATTAGATTTTTGGCTCGTTGTTGGAACAATTGCTGGTATGGTTTTAATTAAGGCATTTTTTTTAAAAAATATTGGAAACTACTATTTAGATCGTTTGCCGATATACGCGCTTCTTTCTCCAAAGGTATTGAACTGCTGGGCAGTGGTTTTTAGCGCATTTCTTTTTTTAATTTTTCTCTTTTTATGGCCGCGTCTCGTGATCACGAGTTGGAAAAAATTTTTATTCTTTTTGATTATCTTTTTTACGTTTTTCTCCGTGTCTATAGCATCGATACGCGGGCTAGAAAGTCTTTACGATCCATTTTTGCGGACAGGAATGGATTACTTTAGTGATATCGTCAAAGTTGACGATAGAGGATTTTTAAGCAACTATCATCAATTAACGAGCGGGTTTTCAATGCACGGCAGCACTCATCCGCCCGGATATATCCTTGTCCTCTATTTTTTGGATAAAATATTAGCGCACAATTTAGCCCTAATCGCCATTGCAGTAGTTTTGCTTGGCGGGCTGGCGTTGATTCCGATATATTTTTTAAGTAAAAAGGTTTTTGGGAACGAAAACGATGCGAGATTTGCGACCGGCATCTTTTCCTTTGCGCCGGCATATGTTATTTTTTCAGCTACCTCAATGGAAACAGTTTTTTTGGCGATTTCGGCCTTTTTGTATTTAGTTTTGTTTTTGTGGAAGGGCGTGCGCCGCGCGATTTATTTGGGTTTTATTTTGGCCGTTGCTATATTTTTTAATTTTCTCGCGCTTTTGTTTCTGCCTTTAGTTTTTTTAGTTATTGCGGCGGAAGATAGAAAATTTTTTCGTGGAGCGCTAAATTTTTTAGTGACGATGGCTGTAACAGCGACAGTTTTTTCGGCCGCGAAGCTTATTTTTGGTTTTGGTATAATTAAGACTTTTTTGGCCGCTAACTCGGCGAATAAGCATATAGTCAATAGTAATTTTGAATCACTCACAATATATTTTTTATATTTTTTGATGAATATCGTTGCTTTTGGCGTCTATCTCGGCTGGCCGGTGATTTTAAGCTATTTCAAGGCGCTAAGGGAGGCGTTTTATAGTTTTTCTAATTTGCGCAACATCGTTCTTCTCCTCGGCTTGTTTTTTTTGACGTCAATTCTTTTTGTGGGGATATTCCAGGGAGAAGTTGAGCGCATTTGGCTTTTTATTCTTCCTCTTTTTGTACTACCTGCCGCGGAATTTATAAAAAATAATAATCAGTATGCGGTTTTTTCACTTTTATTTTTACAGATTGTATCAACCGAAATTTTATTCTACACCCATTGGTAATATGCCCAGTATATCAACTTTGACTGTACCCCGATGGCTCATCAGGGCGAAGATAGGGTTGCTTCTGGGTTATTGCGGAAACTCCATGTTGATAATAATAGCTTTAATGTTCAACTATAAATGTCAAAGTTGTATTCCTGGGTATGAAAAATAAATATATTAAAGAAATTATCTTGGTCGGCGTTTTACTGTTAGTTACGGCAGGTTTCGGTTTTAAAGACTTAACTGAAAAACCGCGTGTTTGGTTTGATGACGGACTTACGATGCAGCTTGCAAAAAATGTCGCGCTTTCAGGTCAATACGGCGTTGAAATAGCGCCTCATCAATTTACTTCTTATCCATATTACATCACCGTAAGTTACCCGGTAATTTTACCAGCGGCACTGGTGATTAAGATAGTTGGGCCGATAATTTGGGCGCCGCGCTTTGTGGCCGCATTATTTATCGTAGGACTAGTTTTATCTTTTTATTTTGTCGCCCGATATCTTTATGGCCGCTGGATGGCATTTGCTTCTACGACTTTGCTTGTTAGTTTTCCGCCGCTTTACGGCAACGGCAGGGCGTTTTTAGGAGAGGTCCCCGGACTCGCGTATCTTTTTTTCTGTATTTTTCTGTGGCAGGCGGGACGTAATTTTAGCCGTCGCGTATATGCGTGTCTATTTTTTGCGCTCTCCGGCTTATCAGCCGGGATGGCGTTAGCGTCAAAACCTTCTTTTTTATTGGTTATCCCCGGTTTTGCTATTTTTCTTTTTTTAGAATATCTGAAGCGGGAGGAGGGATCTGCGCGGCGACTATTTTTTTGGGGATTCGGTTTTGCTTCTTCGGTGATCGCGTGGGTTTTGATTTCAATTCCAAGGCCGTATTCTTTCAAAATATTTAAAGAGATTTTTAATTATTATTCAAATTCGTATGCCGATGCTGATATTTTGGGGAATGTTTCGGCAAACGTATTAAAATTATTTACCGATGGTTCGGCGATATTATTTTTAGTTTTGCTTGTTGGGGCGGTTGTTGTTTTTTGTCACGAAATTTTTTCCAAAAAGGTTTTTACGATAGCGTGGCCGTTATATATTTTTGCCTTTCTCACTTTTTTGTGGTGGCTTAAAACCCCCGGCTGGTATAGATATTTTTTTCCGGCTGAAATCGTTCTTTTTATGTTTTTTCCGACGGCGCTTAGGCTGATCGTGCAATCAATTTTTGGAAAACGTTTTTTTGGTTATTTTGTTTATGGTTTGGCTATCGTATCGCTCGCTGCATTTCAATTTTGGTGGTTTATTTTTAAAAGTTATGTGCCGACCGGCAGCGCGACTTTGATTGTAGAAATATTAAATAATAAATTTAATTCCGCAGCAGAAATTTTTGTTTTAAATTCTCCCGAATTTTCTTTTGGGATACGCAATCATAATTTTTCTCAATATTTTTATTATAATCCTACGCACGCCCTTGGCGAAAATGCTTTGTTGCGGCCGGCGCAAAATTTGCCGCCCATTGTGGTGTATAATTTAAAAAGCGCCACGGTGGTTTTGCCGCAAGTTCAGGAAGCGCTCGATCGGTATTATAAGACATATATTTTTGAGGGATCAAATGTTATTAAAGTGTTAAATAATTATGATAAATAGCAAATTATCGGTGGTTATTCCAGTATATAATTATCGTGAAAGAATTATCGCCAATCTTGAGACGCTGGCAATGTTTTTGCGCGATCAGGGGTTTGAGTTTGAAATAATCATTGTTGATGACGGAAGCGTTGATGGCACGGCAAAACAGATTGAGGCTACCGGATTCGGCTCGGAGTTTATTTTTATTAAATTTAAAAAAAATCAGGGTAAGGGCGCCGCGGTCAAGGCCGGAATTGCAAAAGCTTGCGGTGGAAAGATAATTTTTGTGGATGCGGATTTGCCGTATAAGCTTGATGCAATACTTAGAGTACACGAGAGTCTGAGTAAAGGCAGCGACTTAGCAATCGGCGATCGCACCTTGCCTCAATCAAGGGCTAGATTTAAGTCAGGATTTGTTCGTAAGATTATGAGCAATATTTTTATTTATTTTGTCAGGCGCTTGGTGCTGAATGATGCCTGCGATACGCAATGCGGTCTGAAGGGTTTTAATGGCGACGTAGCAAAGAAAATTTTTAATTTAGTAAGCATTTCCGGTTTTGGTTTTGACGCCGAGGTGCTCGCAATCGCTGAAGAAAATAATTTGCGCGTAGAGCATATCCCGGTGGAATTTACCGGCCGCGACGGCACGACAGTATGTCTTTGGCGCGACAGCCTGCAGATGCTTAAGGATTTGCTCACCATCAGGAAGCTTAAAAGAACGGGTGTTTATAAATTTTAAAGTACTGTCTCGATAAATATCGGGGCACCAAATTTTGAATTTTGCATTTTGAATTTTGAATTAATTTTATGTGCGGCATTAACGGATTTAATTTCCGAGACGAACAACTTATAAAAAAAATGAACGAGGCCACCCGGCATCGCGGACCGGATGACCAAGGATTGTATTTGGATGACGGAATATCTTTGGGACACAACCGTCTTTCGATTTTGGATTTGACGCCGGCCGGGCATCAGCCGATGTTTGACGCTTCCGGTAAATTAGCGATTGTTTTTAACGGCGAAATTTATAATTTTCAGGAAATCAAGAAAGAATTAGTCGACTACCCTTTTAAATCTGCGAGCGATACCGAAGTAATCCTTGCGGCTTACGGCAAATGGGGCGCGGGGTGTGTTAAAAAGTTCAACGGCGTTTTTTCCTTTGCGATTTGGAATAAAGAGTCGCGGGAATTATTTTTGGCGCGCGACCACATCGGCGTCAAGCCTCTGTATTATTTTTGGGACGGCGCGCGTTTTATTTTTTCATCCGAAATAAAAGCGATTTTGGAGTGCGGCGTGCCGCGCGAAATAGATTTTGAATCTTTTAACAATTACTTTCGCCTGCTGTACGTTCCGGGGCCAAGGACGATTTGGAAAAATATTTATAAACTTCAGCCGGCGCATTGGGCAAAATTAACCGACGGAAAATTAGAAATTAAGAAATTTTGGGAAATTAGTGATTTTGAAAATTTGTCGTCAAAAGATGAGGCGGCGCGGCAAATTCAGGAACTTTTGCGTGATTCTGTTCGCGGCCAGGTGATTTCCGAGCGGCCTGTAGGGGTGTATCTTTCGGGCGGAATTGACTCCACCGCTGTTTTGGGCGCGATCCGCGAGGTGGCGCCGCAGATTACCAAAACGTACTCGGTCGGTTTTAAAGACGTGGCGCAGGAGGAAAAATTTAATGCCGATTTTTATCTGGCGCGCGAAACAGCGAAGCATTATGGCACAGATCATCATGAACTTTTAATTTCCGGCCAAGATGTTTTGGAAAATTTCGAGCGCATTATTTGGCATATGGATGAACCAAATGCCAATGCCACAAGCGGCGCGATTTATCTTTTGTCTCGGGAAACAAAAAAAGACGTATCCGTGGTTTTGGGCGGCGATGGCGGCGACGAGCTTTTTGGCGGCTATCCGCGTTATCAAGCAAGTTTAATAATTAGCAAGTATCAGCATCTGCCGTGGCCGGTCAGGGTTTTCGGGAGCGCGGGACTGACGCTTTTGGGCAGATACGATTTGCTTCATAAATTCAGTTTGCCGGCAAATCATCTCCGAATTATTGAATTTTTGGGGCAAAAAGACGATGTTTTGGCCGGTGTTTTGAACCAGGATATTTTAAATCTTGAGGCCGGTGAAGAGCTATTTAAAAAAAAGTTCGCAGAAAATTTTCTCCCCCTTGTGAAGAGAGAGCAGGAGGGGGTAAAAGGGGATTTTGAAAAATATTTCGGCGATTTTGATCGGCAAAATTGGCTGGTCGACGAATCCTTGATGCGCTTGGATAAAATGACTATGGCTTTCGCGGTAGAGGGCCGCGTGCCGATTTTAGACCGGCGATTGGCGGAGCTGGCGAATAAAATCCCGACCGCTTGGAAAATCCGCGGTAAAGATGGAAAAGTTATTTGGAAAGAGGCGATGGATAAATATCTTCCGGCACACATCAAAAACGAAAAAAAGCGCGGGTTTTTCTCCCCGATGTCCAAGTGGCTCCGCAAAGAGTTTAAGAATTTAGCATATGACTCTGTCAATTCTCTTGACGGTGCGTATTTCAACCGCGAATCAATCCGTCAAATGTTAGATGATCATATTTCCGGCAAACGTTACAATATGGCGATTTTATGGGCGATTATAACTTGGGGCACATTCAGTTCAAAGTTAAAAATTAAAAGTTAAAAATTATGGTTGACAAACTCAAAATCCTTTCTGGGGTTTCTGATTATCTTGACTCTATGAGTGAGCCGAATGGCCGAATTTTGTGTTATAAGCATAAGGGCGTGGAGCATACCGGTAAAACGGCGTATTCAGTCATCACCGATTTGAAATTATTTGAAATAACCCATGAAGAAAAGTATTGGGAGCGGGCCCTGCGGCGTGCCGGACGGGTGGCGGAAAATCTTTACAAAGATCCGGAAAGCAGCGCCTACATTTTTTATCCCGGCCGCTGGGTGCGCGGCAATATGTCAAATTCGGTGATTGACGCCGGCGGGGCCGGGGATTCGCTTGCGACACTTTTAATCGGTTATCGCGACAAGCTCGTTCCTGATTTGCGGGCAAAAATTGAAGACGCGCTTTACAAGGTTTGCGACACGTACCTCGTTAAGGCCGTCCAGGAAAAAGAATTGCCGGATCAGCGGCTTTGGGGCGCGACGGCGCTTTCGGCGGCATATCGCCTTTGGAAAAAAGAGGAGTGGAAGGACGCGTGCCTTGCCAGCATCCGGCGAACGCTGGGACATCAGTGGCCGGACGGAACTTTCCCTTATCATCCGGATTGGGAACAAGAAAATCTTTTTTTTGGGATGGAAGAGACGACTTCTTATTATCATTCCCGCCAAATTTCTTTCATTATATACATTTTGAAAAATTTAGATGTAGATCCCGGCGCCTATCTTTCTAATTTAATGAAAGCCGGTGAAATTTTGCTCGCAATGTACGGCAAAGACGGCTTGAAAAATATTTATTTGGACACAAAACGTTGGTATTGGCTTTCGGCATACGAAGTGGCGAGCTTTCCGTACGATGCTTACGCGCTCGCGGCGCTTTACGAACTTACGCGCGATGAGCGCTACCTTAAAACCGCGAGCTTGGGATTAAAAAAATATGCCGAGCATCAACTTTCGGACGGAGGCATTACAAGTAATTTGCGACAGGATTCTGAAGAGAAGTGGATCCCGGATCAAGCCCGGGATGACGCCTCGAGCGTCAATTTTCAATGTCGTGTATTTTGGAACGGTCAGGCCGCGTGGCTTGCGAAAATTATAGAAAAAATTCCCGACGGATTAAATTTGGACGATGTTGTTGAAGCTAAATATTTTGAGTCCGCGGATATTATTAAATATTGGGGCAAGGATTATTCAATATGTTTGCGTGGTAGAAAGCGTCCGATAGATCCTCTCTATGGTCCACCGGTTGGCGGGGGGAGTATTCTGTATTTTGGTCGCAAAAAAGACGGTTGGAGAAATAAATTTTATGCCCGAGAATGGCAGGGCGAAATCCCGTTTAATTTTGTTTTTTACACGTTTGGTCTTCGCCTTGTAACACGAATGATCAAATTCGCGCGAGCGAACTGGGAGAGCCTAAAATCAATTCTCTATTATGCCGAAGTGGAATTGCGCGCCGGCGCGTTTGGGACTTTTTTGCGGCGCATCCAGGAATTCCTGCATAAAATTTTTAGCGCCGGAGAAAAAATATTCGGGACGGCTTGGAGCGGAGACGTTGAGACTAATTATTCAGAAAAGGGCGTGGAATTTGGTGTTATACCAAATGGTCGAGACGGAATAGCTATTGCGGGGATAAAATGCCATCGCGATTATCGGTTTAAACCAAAATCGGTTGCCGTCGTTGAAGAAGTTACGATCGATAATTCAAAATTACGAAAAATTGTTTATACTATTGATCGGTGCATAAAAAAAATAGAGGTTGAAACTAATTTTTTTTATCGTCGGCATGGTAATAAAATAATTTTTGCTCTGCCGCGGAAGGGTCGCATAAAAATTAGTTACGAATTATAACTTTAAGGGTATCGGGAACTCCATAAGCTTGTAGAGTTCCCGATACCCAAGAGTCGAACGAAGATGCAATTATCATTCATCGCCAATGTGCGGATGCCGACTGAAAAGGCGCACGGAGTCGCCATTGCCAAGATGTGCGAAGCCTTCGTCGATGTCGGACTTGAAGTTGAGCTTTTGGTGCCGAAGCGAAGGGGTATTATTGATAAAGACCCTTTTGTTTATTATAATGTCAAAGAACTTTTTAAAATCAAATACCTACCATGTATTGACCTTCTCTCATCCCGGTGGGTGCCAAAAAGCATTGCTTTTTTAATTGAAAGCATAACTTTTTCGTCATCCATAAAGCAGTATTTTACCGCAAATCGTCCTGATATTATTTATTCGCGCGACGAATTTGTTTTGCGGCGGTTAGCTGGCGGTCAAAATTTGCGGCTGTTTTGGGAGCTGCATGCTGTTCCAAAAAAATGGTGGTTTTATAAAAATATGGCCGTCCCGGTAAGCGGTTTTGTAGTTTTGACCGGAGCGATGAAAAAAATGCTGAAAGATCGAGGCATCGACGAAGAAAAAATTTTTGTGGCGCCAGACGCGGTTGATTTAAAATCTTTTGAAATAGATAAATCAAAAGAAGAATTGCGGAAAGAGCTGGGGTTGCCGATTAATTTAAAGCTCGTCACTTATGTCGGCCAACTTGAAACAATGGATAAAGAGAAAGGCGTGAAGGATTTGCTTTCGGCTTTCAGGGCAGTGCAGGCCGCTTATCCCGCTTCCGCCCTATGTCTGGTTGGCGGACCGAAAAAAATGATTGAGACATACCGCAAAGAAAGCGAAAAACTTGGTTTGACAAAGACGATTTTTGTTGATTATATAGAACCGAAGATGGTGCCTGCTTATGAGTTGGCCTCCGATATTTTAGTAATGCCCTTTCCTTGGTCCGAGCATTATGCCTATTTTATGTCGCCCTTGAAGATGTTTGAGTATATGGCGTCAGGCCGATCGATTGTGGCAACTGACTTGCCATCGATTCGCGAAATTTTGGATGAAGGGACGGCAGTTATCGTGAAACCCGGTGACTCTGAGGATTTAGCGCGGGGGATTTTAAAGCTTTTGCGCGACGAAGAGGCGGCGGCGTATCTCGCGGCCAATGCTAGAGCGACGGTTAAAAATTATTCTTGGGAGGAAAGAGCAAAAAAAATTTTAAAATTCATAAACAAGATATGATGCATAAACTATCAATTATTGTTCCGTTTTTGAATGAAGAGAACAATCTTGCTACCTTGTGTAAAAGTATCACCGGAGCGCTTAATCCCGCGGGTTTTGAGTACGAAATTATTTTTATTGATGATGGGTCGCGCGACGTAGGTCCTAAGATTGTGGCTGATTTAGCGCGGCAAGATATAAAAGTTAAATTAATTAGATTCCGCAAAAATTTCGGTCAGACTGCGGCTATTGCTGCGGGTATTAAGTTTTCTTCTGGCGACGTGATTGTTCCGATTGACGCCGATCTGCAAAACGATCCGATTGATATCCTTAAATTACTTTCCAAACTTGACGAGGGTTATGATGTAGTATCCGGCTGGCGCAAAGATCGTCAGGATACTTTCATTTCACGGAAGCTTCCTTCGTGGCTGGCTAATCGTCTTATTTCAAAAATTACCGGCGTCTATCTTCATGATTATGGTTGCACACTTAAAGCATACCGCACGGATGTCATCAAAGATATTCCGCTTTATGGAGAAATGCATCGCTTTTTGCCGGCCTATACCGCGTGGTATGGCGCGCGCATTACCGAACTTCCGACCGCACATCATCCGCGTATTCATGGCCAATCAAAGTATGGAATTTCAAGAACCTTTCGCGTTATTTTAGATTTGCTCGTCGTCAAATTTTTATCAAATTATCTTACAAAGCCGATTCATTTTTTTGGCGGAATCGGCGTTTTGTCGCTTTTTTTTGGATTTTTGAGCGGTGTCATCGCGATCTATTGGAAAATTTTTTCCGGGCGATCTTTGATTTCTACGCCCCTTCCACTTTTATCGGCAATCCTTGGCGTTATCGGAATTCAATTCATCTTGATGGGTCTTTTGGGCGAAATTATGATCCGCACGTATCACGAAGCGCAGGATAAGCCGATATATCTTATCAAGGAAAAAATAAATTTATAACATAAAATCCGAAATCCATAGCACTAAGCGCGAAACGCAACTCAATACTCAAAATTTAAATGACCAAAAACTTTTTAACATTTAAAATTTGAGTTTATAATTTGTTTCGAATCTCAATATTAGGATTTCGGATTTACTCCGCGAGCGTGATGGCGTTTACCGGACAACCGCGGACGGCATCGTCAATGCAGTCTTTGAGTTCGTCGTAATTGTCTGCCGGTAAAATTTCAGACTTCCCTGCGTCATTAAGTTTAAAGACTTTCGGGCAGAGCGCCTCGCAAGCGCCGCAACCGATGCAGACATTTTTATTTACGATTGGTTTCATAAGATAAAAATTATTTTCTTTGATTAAATGATATCAAAATAATATTAGATTGTGAAGTATTCAATTATCATTCCGGCATACAATGAAGAGGCGGCAATCAAGATGGCTATAGAGGAAGTCGCACGGTATTTTCGCGTTTTGGCGCCGGGAGATTTTGGAATTGTCGTTATTGATGATGGTTCGCGAGATCGAACGGCGGAGATAGTTGAAAGTCTTTTATCTTCAGTTCCAGAGATGCGTTTGTTAAAAAACGAAGTAAACTCCGGCAAGGGATATTCTGTCCGCCGGGGAATGCTCGCGGCAAAAGAGGATTACGCTTTATTTTTGGATGTCGATTTATCGACTCCCATTTCAGAATTTGAAAAATTAGAAAAATATATCGGCGAATATGACGTAGTCATAGGTTCGCGTGCCGTTGCCGGTGCCGAGATCCTGAAGCCTCAGCCATGGATGAAGGCCTTATGTGGGAAGACAGCCGGTTTTTGTATCAGTTTGATTTTGGGAACGGGTATTCATGATACGCAGTGCGGGTTCAAGCTTTTCAATATGAGAAGTAGGAATTTATTTTGGTTACAAAAAATCAATCGTTGGAGTTTTGACGCCGAAATTTTATTTCTCGCGAAGAAGCTTGGATACGGCATTAAAGAAATCCCGGTGTGTTGGACGAACGATGAACGTAGTCTGGTAAAATCCATGGATTGCTTCAGGTCTTTCTGGGAGATCGTAAAAGTTCGCGTTAATTATCTTTTAGGTAGATATGACGAACGTCATTAAAAAAGTGCTTTTTATTTTCCCGAGGATGAAATATAGGAGCGGCGATCCGCCGCTCGGTGTTGCATATCTCGCCTCAGTGCTCTGTGGGTGTGGGGGCGTGGACGTAAAAATAGCCGATACGACATTTTCGGACGCCCCGATGGAAGAACTTGCCGAAATTTTGAGCCGCGAGTCTTTTGATTTTGTCGGCATTTCCGTGATGACTCTGTAACTTCAAGACAGCATTGAGGTCATGAAGCTCGCAAAAAGGATTCAGCCCGCGACCGTGATAGTTGTCGGCGGACCTCATGCGACCGTTATGCCAGAGGAGACCATTTCCGCCGTTCCGGAGATAGACATATTGGTCGTCGGCGAAGGCGAAGAGGTGCTGCCAAAAATCCTTAAAGGAGAAAAGCTGCGCGACATACCGAATCTTTTTTATCGCGATGGCGGGGTGATAAAAAGTACGCCGCGGCAGATGCCCGCTTTTCATCTTGACACCCTGCCGTTTCCGGCGCTTGAAATGCTTCCGATGGAAAAATATATCGGAAGCTGGTTTCAGGTCGAGCCCTATCGTGGCACATCTATTATAACTTCGCGCGGCTGTCCTTATGTTTGTACATTCTGCCAGCCGACGCTCCGTTATATTTTTGGCGACAAAATCCGGCAGAGAACGCCACAAAATGTCATAGACGAGCTGAAGCAGTTAAAGCAAAAATTCGGTATTGAGGCGTTTATGTTCCAGGACGATACTTTTAATTGTAACGAATTGTGGGTGGAAGAATTTTGCCGCCTGATGATAGAACAGCAAGTGGGATTGATGTGGGGATGCAATGTCCGCGCGAATTTGGCAAAAGAAGCTCAGCTCGCGATGATGAAAAAAGCCGGTTTGCGCAAAATAAATATCGGTCTTGAATCGGCATCGCAGCGGATATTGGATGAAATTTATAATAAAAAAATTACCCTAGAACAGGCAAGGGGCGCCATTGCCGCCGCCAAGCGCGTCGGCTTGGAGGTGCAAGGTTATTTTATTCTTGGCGCGCCGACGGAAACCGAAGACGAAATCAAAAAAACAATAAATTATGCCGTCAACCTAGATATCGATACCGCCACCTTCAGCATTTGTACGCCGCTCCCCAAGACATATCTTTATGAAAATACCAAAGACTCAATAGTTTCTGGGAGCGAATTTGATTATTATCGCAAATCTATTTTTAGGCAAGGAGTAGCATTAAACCAAAATTTTTTGGATTATTACCGGCGCCGTGCCATACTTTCTTTTTATCTGCATCCGAGAAGGGTTTTAAAGATGATTAAATTGGCGTTTACGCGTGGCGGTTTGCACCGGCTTTTTTTGAAGCTGAAAAGATTTTGAATTTTTTATAACAAAGACCGAAGATAGTCTTAAAATCAAATAATTATGTGCGGTGTAGCCGGATATTTTGGAGAGGGGAATGAAGAGATTCTGCGAGAGATGACCGAAACAATTCGTCATCGCGGACCGGACGATGAGGGTTTTTTTATTTCCGACAATGTCGGTTTAGGATTTCGGCGGTTATCAATTATAGATTTATCAACCGGGCATCAGCCAATTTTTAACGAAGATAAAAGTATCGCCATAATTTTTAATGGCGAGATTTACAATTATTTGGATTTAAAAAAAGATTTGGAGCTGCGGCATAAGTTTTATACCGCAACCGATACTGAAGTAATTGTCCATTTGTACGAGGAATATGGAGAGCGTGTTTTTGAAAAATTAAATGGAATGTTCGCGATTGCCATTTGGGATGATCGCGAAAAAAAATTGGTTCTTGCTCGTGATCGCCTCGGTAAAAAACCGCTCTATTGGGCCAGGTCTGGCGATACTTTGGTTTTTGGTTCGGAATTGAAGGCACTTTTAGCCCATTCGTCGGTTAGGCGCGAAATTGACAGGCTGTCGCTCCAAAAATATCTGTTTTACGAATATGTGCCAACTCCACACTCAATTTTTAAAGATGTTTATAAATTGGAATCCGGACACTATTTGGTATTTGACGGCCGGGATATACGAAATGAAACTTTTTGGGATCAAAGGTTCGATCTATATCCAACGATGTCTGAGAATGAATATATTGAAGAATTAGACGCAAGGATAAGCGAAGCGGTTAAAATAAGATTAATATCAGATGTGCCGCTTGGGGTATTTCTTTCCGGCGGGATAGATTCGTCAACAATTACTTATTACGCGCAAAAGAACAGCGCGCAAAAAATAAAAACTTTTTCCATTGGCTTTGACGATTCGTCTTTTGATGAGTCGGCTTACGCCAAGCTCGCAGCGGATTTTCTGGGGACGGAACATCATCATGCCAAGTTTGGCACTGCAGAATTTTTGGATGTTTTGCCGAAAATCGCCGTTGGCATGGACGAGCCCCTGGCCGACGGTTCGCTTTTGCCGACTTTTTTGCTTTCCAAATGGACGCGCGAGCACGTAACCGTGGCTTTGGGCGGAGACGGAGGAGACGAGCTGTTTGCCGGCTATCCGACTTTTCAGGCGCATAAGCTGGCCGGGATTTACAACGGTCTTCCGCGGTTTGCTTGCCGGATATTTGAACGCGGTGTTTCGTTATTGCCGACCTCCTACAACAATATCAGCTTTGATTTTAAGCTTAAAAAGTTTTTGGTCGATACGGATAGTGAAATTTGCCATCGAAATCAAATTTGGCTTGGGGCTTTTTCGCCGGAGATGCAAAGGGAGCTCCTTTCCGTCAGGAGTGGCGGCAGTATTTGGGAGGATTTGGAAAATTATCTCAAAAATGTCAAAGACGAGTTACGCGAAAATCAACTTCTTTATATATATCAAAAGCAATATATGCGCGACGACATTTTGGTAAAAGTTGACCGCGCAAGCATGATGAATTCGTTAGAGGTTCGGGCACCTCTTTTGGATTACACTTTGGTTGATTTCATTGATTCTATACCGTATAATATGAAAATTAAAGGCTGGATCACGAAGTATATTTTTAAGAAATTAATGCGGGATAAATTGCCAAAAGAAATTGTTTATAGGAGTAAAAAAGGTTTTGGAATACCAATCGGCAAATGGCTTTGTAGCGAGCTCAAGGATTTAGCGCTGGATTATTTGAGCGAGACGCATATAAAGCAAGAAGGCCTATTTAATTATCAATTTGTTAAAAAATTGTTGGATGATCATTTTTCCGGTCGATGTGATAATCGCAAGTATCTCTGGACGCTCTTATGTTTTGAGATGTGGCGGGAAAAGTGGTTGAATGGATAGCATGTTCTGTTTCCGTCATCTTTCTGCATGCGAGGATCAAAAAAGTATACGGGGCAATTCTTATGAATAAACAGAATAAATATGGAAAGAAAAATAGAAAATTTCGAGTGGTGGAATGAGGAAATGGTGGAAAAATATAATCCCGATCGTTATCATAATAGTTCAAATATAATTGTGCGTTTTATAGAGTTCCTGCGCACTAGGGCTGTTTTAAGGCTCCTCGCCGCAAAAGAAGGTGATGATATTTTGGATGTTGGCTGCGGTGCCGGGAATATGCTTCAAAAAATTAGAAGAGGTCATTTGTACGGCGTTGATTTATCGGACAAATTGCTTGAGCTTGCTCGTGCCCGCCTAGAGGGGAGTGGCGCGTTTTTGTTTAAGGGTAATATTGAACATCTTTCAGAGATTATTTCGGGGAAAAAGTTTAATAAGATTTTTTGTAGTGAGGTTTTAGAACATGTAGAAAATTCCGGCGCGGTGATTGATGAAATTAGGAAAGTTGCAACAAATGATTGTCGTATTGTGATTTCCGTTCCCAATGAATTGGTTATAAATCGATTGAAATTAATATTTATAAAATTTTGGATTTTTGAATTATTTCTGAGGGGCATTTCAAAAAAAATGGATGAAGAGTGGCATTTGCGTACTATAGATATAAAAAGTTTTAAGGATCTAGTGAGAGGAAAGTTTAAGATCGTTAAAATCAAAAGGATTCCTTGTATATTTTTGCCCATCAGATACGTTTTCTTATGCAGGGTTGAGTAATTATTACTCATCGAATTAGCGGACAGCATAATAATTTTATGATTTCAATATTTCTTTTTTTATTTCTCCTTGGCGTAGCTCTTATTTTTGGGGGCTCAATCTGTTTATATGTGCTTAAAGAGCGCCGCTTATTTGCATTCATCCCATTCACTATATTAATAGGAGTTAATGGCTATAATTTTTTTGTTAATATCATATCATATATCATCCCGGTGCAATCGGCGATGTGGGCGGTGCTCATATTAATGCTGTGTATTTCCAGTATTATTTATGTGTTGCGCGATAAAACTGAATTAAATACTTTAATCAACCCGCTCGCGCCCAATCAACTGCGGATTCTTTTAATTGCCGCTATGTTGATTGCCATGGTTTCCGGCTTAGTCGCCCTGCGCTCGTTGGAACTGGATGACTTATCAATGACACATCTTTCGTTGGCGGCCACAATTAGCGCCGGTAACTTTCCGGTAAAAAATCCGATGTCCCCGAGTCACTTAATGAATTATCATTACGGGCCGGATCTTTTAACTGCCTCTTTGCACAATGTCGCGCGTGTCCCTCTCTGGCTTGGTTATGACATTCAAACAATAATTTTCAGCGGTCTTATATTTTTGATGGCCTTTTTGCTGGCATTTGAGATAATCGGCCGTTTTCGGAGCTCTTGTTTGGCCGCTTTTTTAACTCTTTACGGCGGAGGACTTAGCTGGCTTAATTTTACGCATGGAATTTCTCCGCTTTGGCGAAAATTTGTTTTACACGAACAGGTTATCGCGCCATGGGCGTTTGTCTGGGAGATGATTTACCCAAAATTGGGCTCCTCGAGTTTGGTTTATGGGATGAATAATCATTCTGGAGCGATTGGTTTTCCTGTAATGTTTGGGGCAATTTATTGTTATTTAAAAATTTTTAATAGGGAAGAGAAAGGGCCACGGCCATACGCCTGTATGTCTGGACTTCTTTTGGGATATTTGGCGTTAAATTTGGAAACAAATTTTGCGATTACGATAGTGGCGATGGTTATATTTTTTGCGGCAAAAGCGGTAAGTTGTTTTAAGCGGGGCATGGTTGATAATATCAAAAAAAATAGCGGTTATTTTTTGATAGTTATAGCGATTGGAATTTTTATTGCCTTATTTCAGGGAGGAATTTTTACCGCCACCGAAGGCGCAGCCGCCGGCTTGACCGTTGCCTTTAAGCGGCAATTTTGGCTGATCGATCAGGGGGCGCGAAATGCCGAGATGACAATTTTTGGATCTGATTTTTTAAAAGGATTCGGGTTAACGGTCAGTTTGTTTTTAGCGGCTGTTTGGTTTTATCGGCGCAATGCCAGAGTTATTTTTATGGCATTGATTGCTGGCGGAGCTTTTTTGGCGGTGCTTTTTGTGAGATATGTCCCAAGGCCGTGGGAGATGCTAAGATTGTTTGGTTTATTTGGCGCGGTTTCTTTTTTTGTCATCGGTCTTTTTTTGGGAGATTTGAGTCTAAAGCTGAAACAGAACTACGCTGATAAATACAAGTATTTTAGAGCAATAATTATTTTTGTAATTTTTTTAGTTGTTTTATCGGCATTTTTGTTTCAATTCACTTCTCTTTTTACGCCGTTTGGAGAGACCGGCAGATTTGATATGCCATTTTTTGCGATTCCGCCGCGCCCGAAGGAAATTGATCGACAGGCTTACGATTGGATAAAAAAGAACACTTCAATAAAAGATAATTTTTATCCTTACGGTGAAATTTTTGTAAGAGAGGCCGGTAGGTTTACACCCGGCTTTAATGCCGGTCAGGCGACGGCTGTTTTCCCCAATGAGATTTTGTTGTATGATAACTTTACGAATTCATGTTCGCTTGATGCACTAAAAAAATTAAAAATTAATTATTTATATATCAGCCCCGATTTTCCATTAAAAAATTTCTATACTAAATGCCTTCCCAATTTGTCCGGCCGGACTGTTTTTCGGACGCAAGTTGGCAATGATTTTAGAGAAATTTATAAGTTAGATTTAAATTAAGATACTTTTTATGTCATCAGAAGAAAGATTTGGTTTTGAATGGAATAAGTATAATAAAATTGATATGAGTCACGAAGCACAATTTTTAAGGTGGGTTTCTCTTTTGGACATAGACAAAGATTTTTTTAAAGATAAAAAAGTTCTGGATGCAGGTTGCGGTATGGGGCGAAATGCATATTGGGCGTTAAAATATGGCGCCCGTGAATTGGTGGCTTTTGATAATGATGAAAGAACGATTAAGTCGGCGCGCAATACTTTACAAGATTTTCCGAATGCAAGAGTAGAAATGTTGGATATGTATAAGATTCCATGGGAGAATGAATTTGATATAGTAATGTGCATTGGCGTCATCCATCATCTTGCGTATCCCGAGGAGGCAGTGAAAAATTTAATTCGTGCCGCAAAGCCGGGTGCCGAAGTTATCTTATGGTTATATGGAAAAGAAGGTAATGAGTGGTTTGTGCCATGGTTGGATATTTTAAGAATTCATTGTACCTCTAAAATTCCACCCCGACTTTTGTATTATTTTACCTATTTATTTAGCGTGCCGTTGTATGTATTTTTAAAATTGTTTTCTCAAAAAAGGGAATACTTTAAATTAATAAAGAATTTTAGCTTTGATCAAATACATAGCAGCATAATTTTTGATCAATTACTACCAAAGATCGCAAGGTATTATACAAACGAGGAGGCTCTTGACTTGGTTAAAAATTTACATGATGTTAAAATTTATCACACGAATGATATTAGTTGGACAGTGATAGGCACTAAATAAAATGAAAATATTATTAATAAATTATGAATTTCCTCCTGTAGGGGGTGGGGCTGGTACCGTGACTTACTATATGGCGCATGAGATGGCAGCCATGGGGCATGAGGTGCTGGTTGTTACAGGTTGGTTTCGGGGGCTCAAAAGAAATGAAACTTCAGCGGGTTTTAGAATTTTTCGTGTTGACTATGGAAGACGAAGAGCGGATTCATCAACGCCGTTAGAGATGTTATTATTTGTAATAAAGGCGTGCTTAAGTGCGCAAGATTACTTAAAAGATTTTCCTCCAGATATAATTATGGCGGCAATGGCAATTCCATCAGGTATGGTCGCATGGTATCTCAAGAAATGTTATAAGTTGCAATATATTATTTCATTGTTGGGAGGGGATGTCCCTGGACATTTAGGAGCAGGTTCAAGTTTGAGTGTCTATCATTATTTTACTAAGCCAATAACCAAGGCCGTTTGGAAAAATGCAAAAAAACTCATTGCCAATAGCCGGGGATTAAGACTATTGGCAATGAAGACGGCCGGTCCGCTTGGGCTTGAGGTTGAAGTTATACCGAATGGCATTGATTTGAATAGATATCGTCCTTTGACCACAACGGAGTCGAGCGATAATAATATTAAATTATTATTTGTTGGGCGTCTTAACGTATATAAGGGTCTTAAGTATTTGTTGGAAGCTATGAGTAAAATAAAATTTTTATTAGAAGAGAAGCGGGTAATGTTAGAGATCGTTGGCGATGGACCGTTGCGTATAGAGCTATTTAAAATGTCGAACGATCTTGGCATTGGCCGATATGTTAATTTTTCCGGATGGTGCACGCAGGAAGAGATACCACGGAAATATCAATCGGCTCAGATATTTATTTTACCATCTCTTGATGAAGGCATGCCGGTTGTTATTTCCGAGGCTATGGCTTCGGGTCTTGCGATCCTCTCCACCGATATTAAGGGCGTGAATGAATTAATTACGGACGGTGTGAATGGTTATTTGGTGAAGCCGAGCAATGCGCAAGAATTGGCGGATAGATTAAGTATCCTGTTAGTGAATGCCAACGAGAGAAGACGTTTGGGCGCGGCGGCTAGAAAAACCGTTGAGAAATTCAGTTGGAGGAATTTAGCGATTGAATATCTTAAATATGCCGTCTGATTACGAGAAAATTTGGCATAGTTTGTGGGGTGATATGCAAAAATACGGGCCCTGCCATAGTCATCTTCGTCGAATTTTTAAAAGAATATTGAGCGACTTTAGCTTTGTATAGTGTCTTAGATATTGGTTGCGGCAATGGTGTAAATCTCGAATTTTTAAAAAAACATTTTCCGTCGGTGCATAGATATGCTGGGATCGACATTTCTAAAGAAGCTTTGATCGCCACGGAAAAATGTTATCCGTGGGCAAAATTTTACCAGCTAGATATTCAAGACAGTGTATTAAAAGATGAACAATATGACCTCGTTTACAGTTCTGATGTAATTGTTTATACTATTGACTGGAGCACCTCGAAAATGATATTACAGCGTTACATAATATTTATTTAATGACCAAAAAATATTTTGTCATCGCAACAGTACAAGGAAGGATGAGGGGTTATGAAAAAAATATCGGTCATGTCAGGAATTATGAGCTTGGAGAACTAGAAAAAAAATGAAATTAGTCGGATTCCATGTAATAAAAAAAATAGAATGGGGTTTCCCGTTTTATTCGCCTCTTTATCGTGATCTTTTTGATATGAGAAAGATTAATTCGTTGGCGGGTGGCAATGCCCATCCTGTAAAAAGAATGATCGGATTTTTTATATATTTACTTTTTTTCTTGAACTCTTATATATAAAAGAGGGGATATAATATTTATCTTAACTTCAAAAGGATAATTTTAATAAAAGCGTCAAATTAAAACATATGAAAATTTTAGTTACTGGTGGCGGCGGATTTCAGGGCAGCCACCTCGTAGAGTCGTTATTAAATGCCGGCCACAGCGTTTCGGTACTGAATACCTACTCTGCGACCACTTTATCGAATTTGGCTGGGGTATTGGGAAAAATAAATTTAATCTGGGGAAGCGTCACCGATCCGGAATCGGTGCAAAAAAGCGTTAGTGGGCATGACGTGGTCTTTCATTTGGCCGCGCATATTAATGTCGACGAGTCGCTCAAAGATCCCTTTATCTTTTTTCATAGTAACATTCTGGGGACGTATCATGTCTTAGAGGCGGTGAAAAAATATGACGCGAGACTGATTTTTATCTCATCCTGCGAGGTTTACGGCGACGGACATGATCTTAAAGAAAACGAACTACTCGCCGAAAAAGCGGAATTACGCCCCAATAGCCCCTATGCTGCCTCTAAGGCCGCGGCTGATTGTATTGCTTATTCTTATTTTCGTTCTTACAATCTTGATGTCACTATCATCCGCCCTTTTAACGTTTATGGCGAGCGGCAGAAAAGCGGGCTTTATGGCGCATTGATTCCTATTTTGGTATCCAGGGCTCTGCGTGGGGAAAATTTAACGGTTTTCGGCAGTGGCGAAGCTACGCGCGATTACTCGCATGTGAGCGATATCGTGCGCGGTTATAATTTGGTTTTGAATACCCGTGGGTTGGCAGGCAAGGCCATCAATTTTGCCAGCGGTAAAGATACCGCTGTCAAAGATATAGCAGAATATATCGCCAAAAAACTAAACGTCTTGGTGACGCATGGTCCGGCTCGGCCCGGTGAAGTAGTACGGTTTCCGGCCGATATCTCTTTTGCCCATAGTTTAGGGTATGAATCGCGCGTCGGCATCTGGGAGGGGATAGACCGCTATGTAGACTGGGCTATCAAGAACAAAGCGCTTTCTGCGAAGCCAATTGTCTCATAATTAAATGAATATTTCTGATAAAATTATTAATTATATTCAGAGAACTCAAGGAGACTTTAATGAACGATTTTCGGGCGTACCTTCGAAAAAAGGCGCGAGCGATCTTTTAAGTCCAGAGAAGCCAAGAGAGCAGATCAGTCTTTTACGGAGGTATATTAACAGCGATTTGCGAGGAAAGAGGCTTTTAGAAATAGGTTCTGGCCTGGGCGTATTTAATGTAATGGCGCGTACTGAATACGGCATAGATGCCTGGGGAGTGGAACCAAGTACCGAGGGATTTTGGGGCTCTTTTGAGACGTCAATCGAATTACTTAAAGAGAACGGACTTTCGACCGAAAAAATTGTTAATTCTATTGGTGAAATGTTGCCATTTGAAAAAGAGACGTTTGATATTGTCTTCTCCACTAATGTTTTGGAACACGTTATGAGCCCCGAGAAGGTGATTCGGGAAGCGATAAGGGTTTGCAAGCGCGGCGGAGTGATACAGATTGTTACTCCTAATTATGGTTCGTTTTACGATGGTCATTATGCCTGTTTTTACTTTCCCTATCAACCGAAGTGGTTTTGGAAAATTTATATAAAATATGTATTGAAAAAAGATACTTCTTTCGCCGACACGCTCAGAACGGAGATTAATTATTTTACGTTAAAAAAATGGATTGCCCCATTTTTAGCGAACAAAGAAATAGAGATATTGTCTTATGGTGAAGAAATTTTAAGAGAGAGGATGAATGAATTGAATTTTTCATCTTGGGCCAGTTTGGGCAAAGTAAAACGGTGGGCAGAATTTATTAAAAAGCTGGGACTGACAAAAATCGCTATTAAGTTTCTAATTTTTACAAGGTCACTCACCCCGATTATTTTAACTATCAAGAAAATATAATTTGCAAAATAGAGAAATAGATATGAACCTTGATCATGTAAAACAAATTTTTCGCGGATACTACTTGGCGATTATTTTCTGTTTGCTTATTGGGTTGATTTATATCGCGCCTGCTGTTTATTTTGCGGTCAATCCCGAAAATAATTACCGAGGGATAGTTCTTTTGGGCGCTCCCGATGCGGAGCATTATTTGGTTACAATTCATGCGATATACGAACGGGGTTTTGTCGGTAATCCGTATATAAAAGAACATAGTATTTCGGGACTTAACAATTATTACTATTTAATTGAATATTTTTTGGGTTATACGGCTAAAATTTTTCATTTGACAATAGCAAATCTTTTCACCCTATCTACTTTTGTTTTTCCAGTGATTATCTTTTTAATCGTTTATTTTTTTGTTTTTCAATTGACCAGACAAAAATATGATTCACTATTGGCCGCCATTTTGGTCCTGCTGGGCAATGAAATGATGTCGCTTAACCCGATGACGATTTTAAGGAATATAATGTGGCGCGGTGATTTGAATGAATTTTTAACATACAGTCGCCCCGTCAATCCGCAGATAAGCTCAGTTTTCTTTTTTATAGCGCTTTACGCCGTTTTTAAGGTTTATACGAATCCGCGTTCGCGAACTGCCGTAATTTTGTGCGGTTTGGCGATTGGTGTAACGGCGTACCTGTATTTTTATTTTTGGGCCTTCGCGCTTATGCTGTGCGGACTTTTATTGATTTCTGGTTTATTCAAGCGCGACAACAAAATGTTTGTTTCATTTTTAACTACCTCGGTCATTAGTCTTGTGGTCGCTTCTCCTTTTTTATTGAAAATGTTCGGAGCATTGATATCGGTTTCTGGAGAATTGGCGGCACGATCGGGGGTTGTTCGGTCATATGTGGTATCGCATCAATTTATTTTTGAAAAAATTATAATTTTTCCGATATTAATTTTTATTGGTTATTTTATTTATAGATACAAATTCGGCGATAAACGCGACTTGGGGGGTATGCCAAATAGATATATTTTTCTTTTCTTTTTGCTTTTGACCGCTTTTGTGGCTTCTAATCAGCAGGTATTAACGGGTAAGTTGATCCAACAGCATCATTTTCATTTTTTTACGAACATCCCCGTATTTTTGATAGTAATCGCGATCGTAATTTCCGATTTTGCGCGAAAATACTTTCATAAAGCGGCGGGAGCGATTTCGATCGTGTTAATAATCATAGTTATGTCTCACGCGATCGGCATACAAGCATCGTCGTATAAGTTTTGGCAGCCATCCTATGCATATTTTCAAAATTATGCTGCCATTTTTACTTGGCTTAATAAAAATGCGGCGCAAAATAGTGTTGTGGCCGCGAACGATACTCTGTCGGAGATGACTCCTATTTATACCGCGGATTATGTCTATAGCGCAACGCACGCGGCTGTATATCCTTTGCCAGCAGAACGATTGTCTCATAATTATTTCATTTCTCTCCGGTTGCGGGGCGTTAAGGAAAATGAAGCTAAAGGATATTTTTATAATAAAAAAATTCGCGATGAGGTCGGAATGTATATTTTTGGCGGACAGCAATGGAGAGATAGATGTGGCTCTTACGGTTGCTTTCCCGATATGATGCTGGATGTAATAATAGAACAATATATTATTTTTCTAAAAAATCCAGTAGAACAAAATTTTAAACAATATAAGATAGATTATTTTGTCTGGGACAAAAATCGCGAGCCGGAGTGGCGGGTGGGGGAGTTGAAGTTTTTAAAGCCAGTTTTTGAATATCAAAATATTGTAATTTATCGAGTTATTTAGCTTAGTCAAATAATAAATCCCTCGTTTAATCAACGGGGGATTTTTATTATGTGGCCGTAATACCGCGCCGCTTGTGGCACGGATGAAGGCCGTAAAGAGGTATGTCGGCGGAGCCGACTCTGCTCATAAAGAACCCGCCCAGATACCCCACAGCTTGCTTGCGGGGTCGGTTCATTTTCTAACAAGATACATCATAAGAACAACGAGTGCGGTGAGGGAAAGAGCGGTGAGGGGAAAGCAGAAACGGAGCTGGATTTTTTGCAATCTTTCCTGGTATTCTTCATCTTGCGCGGTAAACCACACGATGAGGACGGCGACATGAAAAAGGAGGGCGATAAGCGCAACGGCCACGATAGTATATTCAATAATCATAGCGGCCTCCTTGGCGGGAAGGTATCTTTACCCTAATCTTTTTGTTCAAAAAAGTCAAGGTCTGTATACTTCACCTTAGAGGGTGACAATCTGCTAAGCTAAGGGTGACAAATGTTAACTCTTAATTCTCACCCAAACATATGGCAGGCTCACCTCTCTCAGCACCAAAAGAGCTTCGGGCTCGTTGGTATTTACAAG
>Ga0233422_10000183_pt1 | contig 34345 bp, 24 predicted proteins | sample Watercolumn_Mata_2_FD_182724 | JGI IMG/M metagenome (GOLD analysis project Ga0233422, IMG submission 182724) | Freshwater microbial communities from Lake Matano, South Sulawesi, Indonesia - Watercolumn_Matano_2014_110_MG | ecosystem: Environmental > Aquatic > Freshwater > Lake | place...
CATTAACTGTCACGTTGCCGCCTAATGTTACCCCTGCAGAATTACTTAACAACAGATTTTCATATGTGGCCTGTGTTCCTAATGTTATTGCTGATGAACCATAGTACTCGACAGTAGAACCAGCGTTAGAAGTAATAGTACCGGTAGGATATGTTCCGCTCTTTAATCGTAACTTGCCAGTTGAACTAATAGTTGCTGTGCCTAAATTTGCAGATGTCGCGTTTGCAAGATCAATTGTTCCATCTAAAGTATAAGTAGCTTTTGAAATATCAGCCGCATAGGCACCAACAAGATTGATAGTGCCACCAGATGCAATGTTAATAGCAACAGAACCGGCGGTTGCAGAAGGGGCTACTAATGTACCACCAATATTTAGAACTCCTCCGTTATAAATATTTAAAGTTGTAGTAAATGTTGCTGCATTTCTTAGGTTGATGTTCCCATTAGTCCCAGTTGTAATTGTCCCATAGAGATTAATTGTCAGATTTCCACCCGTACTTGGATCATTCGTACCAGAGGTACCCACTGCAATATAACCACCTGTTGCTGTCGTAACTGTTGCTCCAGCATTAATGGTAACAGTTAAATTATTCTGACTATTATTATAAATAGTGGATCCAGTACTTGAAGCAGGATAGTTTAAATAGAGATTTCGATTAATAACGATAGTAACACCAGCAATTCCTGTCGCTGGCCTCAATCGAGTAATAACGCAACTATCAATATTATTGCCTTGAATTTTAAGAGTACCAGACGGTTTATTAACATTTACCCCCAAACCAATAGCTGCTGATCCCATTTTACCATCAACATGAAGTGTATCACCAGTAACTGTAAGATAATTAGCAGCACTAACTGCACCAGCAGATGTGAGAACAGCTCCTGACTCCACAACGAAATTCTTAGCACTCTTACCGCTAGCTTCCATCGTTATAGTGTGGCCAGAACGTATCAAAACGTTGTTCCATAAACCAGGAACTTTGCCAGCAGCTACCCATGTGGTTAAATCTGACTGCAACGAATCCCAAATGGTTGTGGTTCCCCAATTCCCAGTGGCATTCGTTCTAAAATCGCCTGAAGCTTGCGCCATCAAATTATTGCTGCATAGGAATAATAATCCCATAAGAAAAACAAGAAAAATCAGTATTCTTGTTCTCATAAATCCTCCTACTCTTATTGAAGGTGAATGAAAATTTTCCTGTAGAATGAAAGCTTCTTTTGAAAGATGAATGAATCGTCTAAAGACAGAAACACCTTCCAAATTCTGGTTCTCATCTGGAAGGTGTTCTATAAGTTAGGAAATATTATCTCTCGCTAGAATCATTCTGCCTGAAATTAATTACTGGTAGAAGTTAGAAATCCCATTTCTGAAATGCAAGTAAATAATAAGAATTAATCGGTAAAGTATTTTATGTCAGATTTATTTGTTGAATTGTTTTCAATTGTAAAGTAACAAACTTTTATTCCAAATTTTTTCAATGTCTTATAAAAAATGTTTTTCTTAAGGATTACTCATTGTTGAATTTGATAGTGGAGTATTTTTTTTGTGTATTTACACACTTGCCCAAAATGAATGAGATATCTGAAAAAAGAATCAACAAGTCACACTGAACTCGTTTCAGTGTCTATATTTGATAGACTCCCTGCCTGCCGGCGAATCCCCGAAAAAAGCTCGGGGCAGGCAAGTTCGGAATGACTGTAATTTGTTCAAGATATTTCAGATGTCTCTAAAAATAATATGATCTTAAAGAAAATATGGAGTGTAAAACAGGGCGAGTGTCCAAAGAATCCATTCGGGGAAGCATCTGCACAGAATACTGTCCGATCCCGTAACGATTCTATCGGGATGTCAAGACAAAAGAAATGATGAATAGTGCAAAGTTTTTACTGGTAAACATGGAATTTATATATTGAATATCGGTGATTACTGCAGCAATCTATAGAATATTTATTGATTTAACTTATCTAATCAGTATCATCTTCTTTGTATTCGAATATTTTCCAGCCTTTAAGCGATAGAAGTATATCCCACTTGCCATCTTTGATGCATCCCATTTTACTTCATATCTCCCCGCTGGCTTTTGTTCATTCACCAATACTGCCACCTCGCGCCCGAGAAGATCATACACACGTAGGGTCACAGCATTCTTTGTCCCTTCATTGGGGATTTGATATTCTATTTTCGTTTCTGGATTGAAAGGATTGGGATAATTTTGATTGAGAATAAACTTTTGAGGCTTTGTAATCAATTCGGATACTTGGTCTGCAGAACCGACTTTCGCATAGCTTACACCATCGTACCAAGTTCGATTCACATCTCCCCTGAGTGGAGATGTTGTTCCCACTTGATAAGCTGAATCATCCACAATTACATCAATAAAATATACACCACTCACTCGTCCAAGATATGCCTGGTATAGATATGTATTTCCTGTCCCCGAAAGCATTGGCGAATTGTTGTAATCTACCGAATCAACTTTTTTACTGGCCATCGATCTGAATACCTGCATCCTGTCTGGTGATAGACCTGCTTTGATCCTCCAATCGCTTGTTTTGATTTGATTTCCCCAAAAATTCACCCAAATATCATATTGACCGTCATCTGGCATATCTATTCGAGTCTTAATCGTCGGAGTATTTTCGCCAGCCACCAATTCCGCAGAGGTTAAAACGTCTCCTCCATTCCCCCAACCAGTACGTAAGTGCCATTGTCCATCGGTGGCGCCTGCATTTGTGTCCGGTCCAGTTGTTATCAGAGAATTACCTGAAAGAAAAATTGTATTTGCTATCGTAGCATCAACATATGTCTTTTTTCCTGTAGTCTCGTCTCGCTCAATAATTCCAACGACTACAAGATCATAACTTTGAGCGGAAGTATAAGTACCTCTACACCATAATAGAGCGGTATTGTTTTCATCCCATGCCGGAACTATCGGTCTCAGATTATCCCGCACAGAATTCTGAGTAATGGGTGTCCACGCCCAGCTTGCTCCATTGTCTGAACTCACCCCTTTAAAAATTTCATGCACTCCAAGATTGATAGAAGTATCTCGCGGATCGGATGTGGTAGAAATATAAATTGTAGATGGATCATTTGGACATAATGCTGCGAGTCCAGTATAATCTCCTTCGGAAGAATATAATTTTTGCCCAGCTTTCCCAAGATATGTTGCAGACCAGCTCACACCATCGTATCGACAATAAATGAAACTATGTTCTGATTTTACGTTAGTGTCAGGGTATCCGGTGCTGATACTGTCATTGGAACGCGCAGTTATGATTGTAGCTATAGTTCCATCGCTGTATCGTACCATATCTGCTTGCCAGCATCGCCTCATTTTTATTGTACCCATCATAGTTCGATCGCCAAACACTTTTGTAAAATTCCAGTAAGCAGGAATGAATGTTGTATCAAAAATATCTGCGTCCACCTGTAACCCATCTGATCTGTATGCCTTGCCTCCTTTAATATAGCCATGGTATATACTTGTCAGCGTATCACGCGGATGCTGCTCCGTGAAAACAAAATCGATACGATCTAATCCATTGCTCCAATACTTATAGTATCCTTTGTTATAGGAATTACTTGTGTTGGTACTGAGTTGCCCTCCCCATAACCAAGTATTACCTAAATCTGATGAGATAAGAAAATTCGGACTTCTATGATTTGCACGTTGGAAATTGTACATCCTGTTTTCTTCAGAGAGATAGTAGACATTATTATATGCAAGAGTATAGTCTATCCCACCGGGCTTCGTTCTCCAATCGTACGTCTGTTCCGGTGCCCATTCTGTCCCATCAAATATTCGATAACGAGTAACATAATTATCATAATGCTGATCGTACAGTGCAATATATTTTCCGTCCGGCCTGACAAGAAATGCAGGTGCGTTATGATCGTCGCAATTGTTCGACCATCGAGCCAGTTCATAACGCTGCAATTCACCAGTTTCAAAGTCGAAAATAACTGCATCATTTGCACCATTGCGTAATGAACCACCCGAACCTGCACCACTTGCAGAAGAACCAACTACAATTTTTCCTACGTTTACATCAACAATCGCACGTTCATCCTGAAACCAGCACCAGAAACCGTTGTCATTGAACTGGATGAGGTTACCATTGACAATATCTCTTGCAGTTTGAGCCTGGGTTCTGGTGTAGTTCAGACTCACCATAATTATCATTAATAAAAAATGTATCCTGACAATTTTAAATTTCATAAAACCTTTCGTCAGTTAATACTGCTTGAATGTATAACTTCACCTGTTGAGAAATTTCAAAATTGGTCGTTATAGAAATTGTAATCTCGGGACATCTTACAAGGGACACGATTAAAAAATGCAATTTGTATTAAAACAACTTACTGATTAACTACACAAAGAAATCCATCATTTGCTTTGAGGGCAATTTTAAATGGTTTCGTCCAATCCACTGATTCTTTCTGAATTGCAAACGAACGATTGTTTGGGCCACAAGCAAATAACGAACTCGATTTTGATTGTTTGATAAAATCAAGATTGAGTACCAATATTTTCTCCTGCAATTCACCATTGATACCGGCAATGTACCATACGTTTTCTTTCCGTCTAGCAATAACAACATGTTTACCTGGATATCCATCGATAAATTTTGTTTCGTCCCACGTAACAGGAATATCTTTCATAATCTGTTTGACTTCATCTGGAACTTTCATCATTCCTTCCGGTACTTCAGCATAATGCTGAATACCGGAACAAAATAGGACTGCCAATGCCAGTTCAAAACTGTTCGTTGTTGTTCGCCGGAGATTCGGTACTTCGCTAAAACAAACTGGAGTAAAATCCATAGGATCGTAGAGATTTCGTGTAAATGGAATAACTGTGCAATGCGCAGCTTCCTTATCGGCATTCGACTGCTCAAACGTAATAAATTCAAATCCTTTAATTCCTTCCATCGAAACAAGATTTGGATATGTTCGAGCCCACCCTCGCGGAAATGTCGATCCATGGCAATTTACCATAAGTCGAAATCTGGCTGCGTCCTCCAAAATATCCTGATAATAGGTCATAACCGATTGCCCATCTCCTCCAAAGAAATCAACTTTTATCCCTGAAACACCAAGTTGTTTCAACCTCGCAAATTCCTTTTCTCTAAGTTCCTTGCTCAGCAGTTTGTCTCTCGGAGTATACGGCGCAGTATTCCAATTGCCCGCCGAATTATACCATGCAGTGATCTTAACTCCCTTGGAATTTGCATATGAACATAACTCGCCAAGCTTTTCATATCCGATTTTCCTATCCCAATCGGCATCAACAAGGCAATACTCCCAAGTCATGTCAGCAGCATAATCTATGAATCGCTTTTGCACAGGAGCGATGGTAGAATCGTCCTTCAATAGAACCCAACTCCAGGAAGATCTTCCCGGTTTGATATAACTAAAATCCGATTGAACTGTTGGCAGCGCAAGATCTGTCCCCAGTGTGGACTCCACAAGAGTTGCAAGATTATCACTTAGAACTATAATTCTCCAAGGTGAGTACCATGGAAGCTTCGATTCTGGATTGAGCGGTCCATGAAAAACAAATTCCTCAGGTTGTGGAAATCCGATCTTAAATCCATTGCGTGCTCCTTCGTGTACCAATTTACATCCACAATAATTGCGATCCGGAGCTGTCTCCGTAAGTGCAATCCAGTAATTCCCCGTCTTGAATAATGCCGGGAACACCCAGCCCGGTTCGTTCGGTGGCAAATCCTTAATTCTCATTTCATGATAATAATGTTCTTCATATGATGGATTAACGCTACTCCACCCTGTTTTTGCTTTAGACATCGGTTGAAGCCAAACCAGTGTACTATCGTTGAAATTGAACCAAGTCTCTTCACTAACTAATTTCTTAACCTCATCAGATTTTCCGGGAAAATAATATTTGAATGCAACACCATCATTCGATATCTGGAAAATAATATCCATCTCCTGACGTTCCTGGTTTTTGAAATGGAATATCCGTCTGTTCCCCAAATACGAGCATGTCAATTTCTTACCGTGCTGGAGAGAGTATCGATCTTCAACTTTTTCGATCGAAGTTGTGGAGACTAAGGTTAGACGCTGAGAGAAGTCTGCGTCCTTACGAATAATTCCTAATTTATTATTCTGCAATACAGCGGATTCCTGATAGAAAATATCAAACTCCGGTACTCCCTCTGTATTCACAGACAATTGAATTTTTATATTCCCATTCGGACTTGAAAGCTGATTATCATTCGGCATGCCCTGGGCTGAAAACCACATGAAGAAAATAATTGGTATTGCGTACAGACGTTTCATGACTGTTCCATCCTTTGGTGGATTATTTGTTAACACTTGCTTCCGGAATACGTTTTAAAAGGACACGCATTTCTTCCTGATTTTCTTGCCCAATCGTAAATGCATCGACACAGTCGAGATTAAGTACATATCGTAAACACTCATCAACACGATGACGTAATTGGCCAGCACCAAAAATCTTCATGCCAACAATGCCTTTTCCATTGCGATGCATTTGTTCAAGAATGTTGATCACAACCGGCACATCAGCATCCATTATGGTTCCTGCCGGATTGATTCTTGCGAGGTCAATCTGCACCCAATCCGATGATGCGGCAACCTTCAATGCCTCCAACGAATGACACGAAACACCATGCGCACGAATAATGCCCTCCTCGCGTGCTTTTGATAATGCTTTCATTGCTCCTATTTTTTCCTCCGGCCAATCCCCATCTGTCAGGCAATGTAAAAGAACTATATCAATATAATCGGTGCCAATTTCTTTTCGAAATCTATCCAAATCATTTCGCATCTCTTCTGCATCCGTTGCATGAGTTTTTGTCAGTATCACTACCTTATCTCGAGGAACTCTGGTTAGCGCCTCTTTAAGATGAGGATGACTTCCATATTGATCGGCTGAGTCCCAGAAATTTATTCCTTGATCATATGCTGCACTTAAGAGATTGGCGAGTCCGTTAATACCAAGTCTACGCGTTTGATCAGAACGATGGTTGTATCCGTTAGTACCGGTTCCCATTGCTAATCGAGATACTGTAATTCCGGTTTTACCAAGCACAACAAGATCATTTGCAAACTTTTTCTTTTCTTCAAAACCCAGAAGTTCAGCTGCAGGGGTAAGAGAAAGAACTCCAGCAGTTGAAATTGTAGTTCTTATGAAATCACGTCTCTTCATGAAAGGATATCCATTAATTCGATTTTCGTATTGCTCGGATAAACGCACGAATATTTTCCGTGCTTACGGATGGTGGCATTCCTCCACCACAAGAAAAGATTACTTTCGATTTGTCGGAAAGAGAATTTACAAGATCGGTTGCAGCTTTCGCTACATCTGCCGGTGTACCACTCGCTAGTACATCACGAGGAGGAATATTCCCTAGCAGAGTGATTTGATTCTTCGTTAATTGCTTTAACTCGCTTAATGAAACATCGAATCCCATGTTAAATAAATTCACACCAAACTCTGTAAGCAAAGGTGCACTGACTTTGCAAGGCGCATCATTATGCAGAAATTTCACAGAGACGTTAACATCATAAAGCTCTTTAAAGTATGGAAGCCCGAACGTGCGGAATTCTTCTTCGCCCATAAATCCTATGATATCATCCAACATAAAAATGCCATCGATAGATGGAAATGTTTCCATTTGAAGTTGCAACCAATTCTTCAGATAAGTAGTAATCTTTTTCATGAGAGCTTCTGCTTTTTCCGGTTGCATCATCATTGTTGTCAAAAATTCTGTCGATCCCATCAAATAGCTGGCGATATTCAGTGGACCACGAGCGACTGCAAATCGAATTCGATGACCGGCCTCTTCGATCTTGGGCTGAGCAAGTTTCAACCGATTTATCACAAATGGCAAAAGTCCATCCGTTTTCGGATTTGGTTCTGGTAAATCATCTATATCATCTACTGATTTAATAACTCGGTGCGCGTGAGGGAATTCATTCGCTGGAAATGTACACCGTACACCAAAGGCCGATGGCTCTGTGCACATACCATACTCAGACCAAAATCCCGGTAGAAACATCACATCTGGAAATTCATTCAGTGCTTTCAGGTTTGCGCTTAGCCACAATTCATCATTTGTAAAATAATCGAGTATTGAAATGCCATACCAATTTGGTAACCAAGGACTATCGATAATAAAACCGATAGGTAACGGTTGCACATTTTCTCCTTTAATAATATTTTTTAGCTGCACCCACTGTTGGTCTGTCATGATTTACTTCCTTTATTTTCGATTTTAATGCTAATAAGTCTAACAATGCTCGTATCAGTTTTGACCGATCGTACGTTTCGATCGCACTTCACGTGAAGCACGGTACGTACATTCTTTTATTCCACAAGTATCGCAGAGATATTTTCTCCATTTTACATTGGCACCAATTCCAATAATTCCACTAACCGACTTGATTGGTATCATTAGTGCTGTTTCAGTTAATTTAATTCCACAGAATCCCGGAGGAAATTTTGAAAAAAGAAGATGCTGCTCTGCAACCGACCAACCACAGTACCCCGGACTGTACCGATTGGTTATGCTCATTCCACGAGATTTCATGTAACTGCTAATATGATCATGCAATCGATCGGTTACTGCCTCTGTTGCTATGGAGGCAACCACATCCACAAGATAGCCCATCGCAGGATCCCCGCTCCGCAATAATTCTTTTGACCAAGTTTCCATCGCCGGTCCTATCGTGCACAGAAAGAAAGCAGCAAATTCAGATTTTCGTAATTGGGCAGTAATAATTTTTTGCACTTGGAACACCGTACCACCGGCCTCAATACTATTAAGCCTAACTGTTTGATTTTTTAAGGGAAGTACACAATATCCGGCTCTGATATTACATCGGTGTGGTGCTTGAAGAAGAATTTCATCCACCATTACATTAAAATGCTTTGGTATAATCCCCTCTGCATACCCGAGTGAAAGTCCAATTTCATGCTTGTTGATAGTTAGATCATCAAATCGAATGGTCACTTCGAAAACTTCAGGTGCAATCTCAACTTGATGGAATAATGAATTCATAGATACATTCGGTGTATTTACATCCATTGATATGTTAACTGGTGATCTGCACAATTTTTGGAAGGATAGAAAACAGAGATCATTAATCTATTTCGATTTTATCTAAGAAGTATGAGCTTTCTAGTATCTGTGAATTGACCAGCCTGGAGTTGGTAAAAATATATTCCGCTCGCAACGTTTACCGGCTGCCATATATATCTATATTCTCCGGCTTTTTGATAACCGCTCGCTATAGTTTCTAACTCCTGCCCGAATAAATTATACACCTTTAAAGTAACTTCCGCTGGAAAACTCAGTTCATATTTTATAGTCGTCGAAGGGTTAAAAGGATTTGGGAAGTTTTGAAACAAGTTTGGTCTTGTCGGAAAAAGATTATCAGATTTTGAAACATTGGTGATATCAGATTTTTTTATAGCAACATCTCCACTATCAGGAATAGCATCAAACATAATATATTTAATAGAACTGATTTCAATAATTTGAACGTCGACACTTCGATCACCTTGCTTAACTTCAGCAGCAATCCATGCAGACGGTAAAGGTCTTCGGATTGTAATAGGATAATTAAAGATAGCATTATCCATTGTATCTATTACGCTGATGGCAAAGCTGGTGTCAGTCTGTGAAGTTTCTCTTATCGAAACAGAATTTCTTTCGCGTATGTATTTTGCGACATTACCAAAGGTTTCAACCCAGAACTTATCCGGATTTGCCTTTAAATATTCGAGACTTGCCCTAATAGTATCCGCAGAAATGGGTGACCATGCTCCCGATTCATTTCCGTTAATGCCATGAATCAAATATACGCACCATCCTTTAGCAGTCACAGCGGCATTATCTCTCGCCTTCAACGCAGTAACGGTATTAAGGCCTTGCGTGCCGCAAATATTCGAACTGATGGCTAAGAAATTTCCGGGAGTTTTCCCCTCGATGGAATTTGAACAGATACGTGCCGCAAAGTAATATTTACGGACGATGGAATTATTTCCTGTCTCGCAAAATGGATACGCCAGGGTTACACATTGCATCCCAGGAATATGTGTGTTGATTTCCAGCTGAGAATTCCCAAACTCGACATCCTGCACAGAATCTTTCATTCCAGTAATATGATTATGTGTTATTGTATGACTTGCAATTTCATGTCCCTGAGCGGACGCGTTTTGTAATCCAGTCCAGTTTGGTGCCCATCCAGCACTGGAAGTTGGTGTGGTAAATAGAGTCAATTTAAAGCCATACTCATTAAACATAGGTACGGCAATTCCCAGTTGATTTGGACAATTGTCGTCGAAAGTGTACGAGATTGCTGCTGTACGAAATCCCTGCCAAGTACCGACTGTGTAAGGAGTGTCAATTGTCTGAGAAAATCCAAATTGGAAGTACAATAGTGCTATGGAGAAAAAAACAATAATTGCATTTTTCATATAATGAATCCTCAAAAAGGGTTTATTTGAATTGATCTGTTCTAAATGGCGAAGCAGGCAATCCTTCTTTATTATATAGATTTGCTACATCCAGATTATCTGCCCAGGCATATCTCACTGCAATAGGATTTGAAATCGTATCACTTCATACAATAACAGTATTGTTTTCAATTTTAGCTTTCGCCCATGCAAATTGTTTTTCTATTCCGGCAATGGAAAAATATTTCAACTCCCCGCCGCCTTTGACTTCTAAGCCACTTCCAATACTGGAAAACGTAAGTATTATCTTATTTTCCTCAATTTTCATGGAACTTATTTATCTTTACTGAATTAGTTCTTCATACGTATACTCGAGACTAGTGCTCTGATATGTTGAGGTGTCGTGCCACAGCACCCGCCAACAATATTTGCACCGCTCCGAATTAGAGTATGAACTTTTTTTGCCATCTCTTCTGGTGTCTCTGGAAAAACTGTTTTTCCATTTTCAAAGGTTGGTTTGCCGGCATTCGCGTGAACAAGAATTGGTGTTACAGGATCAACAGTCCGGATTTCTTTTACGATATCGATCATCTGATCAATTCCATTTCCACAATTTGTACCAATAATATCCACACCTACTTCTTTGAGAGCACTCACCATATCGGTCGGAGATACACCCATCATAGTTCGATATTCGTTATTGACTGTTTTTTCAAATGTAAACGTGCATGCAACTTCGCTTCCTGTTGTTTCTTTTACTGCACGAATCGCCAGCATGGCTTCGTCGATCGCCGACATTGTTTCAATACAGAATGCATCTACACCGCCTTTTTTCAACGCATCTGCTTGTATACAGAATCCGCGATAGAGTTCATCTTCGGTAACATCTCCCATCATTAGCATAATTCCTGTCGGTCCAATCGATCCGAGTACAAAATGATCCTTGCCAGCTGCTTCTCTTGAAATTATTGCAGCCGCTTCATTGAGTTCAGCAGTTCTATCCTGCAAATCATAATGTTTAAGTTTTATCGGACTGCCACCGAAACTGTTCGTAAGTATGATATCGGCACCGGCATCGATATAGCTTTTGGCAATCGCAAAAACATCGTCTCTATGTGTAATATTCCATAACTCAGGGCATTCCCCCGGTTGTAAACCACGCTGATGCAAAAATGTTCCCCATGCTCCATCGGAAATTAAAATTGTGTTTTCATTTATTGCCTTAAGTATAGATTTCATCCTGCTCTCCCTATGGAATTTTTTTAATTTTCGAATCATATTATGCAGCAGCAAATTTATTGAGAAATGCTACGGCACCCTGCGGATCAGGAGAATAACCATCTGCTCCCATCTTCATTGCTGCGTCCATCGTCAGGGGAGCGCCACCTACAATAACTACTGTTGATGGTGATTGCGTTTTTATCTCCTGAACTGTCTTTGACATATTCATCATTGTAGTTGTAAGGAGTGTGCTTAATCCAACAAGACAACCCGGATGCGATTTTACCGCCTCAATGAACTTAGACGATTTTACATCTACACCGAGATCTATTACTTGCCATCCATTTCCTTCAACGACCATCGCGACGAGATTCTTTCCGATGTCATGTAAGTCACCGGCAACGGTTCCAAGTACAAATTTTCCTTTTGCTTTAACACTACCTGTCTGAAAGAAAGGTTTCAAGTGTGCCATTACCGAATGCATCGCCTTCGCCGACATTAAGAGTTCAGGAACAAAAACTTCATTCCTGCTAAAACGTTCACCGATGCGCTGCATGGCATCATTACAAGTTTGCAGAATTTCGCTTGGACTGATCGCTGCTTCCAATGACTGCTTGGTCAACTCGTCAGCTCCATCCTGTCCCTTCATATCATTCGGATAAGGAGATATTTTGTTAACTTTACCCCGTTCGACACACCGGCCTAATCTTTCTATCAGTTCATTCATATACGAGATCCTATTGATGTCATTGTATTTTACTTTTTCTCTTTGTCTCAAAGAAATTAAGATATAAGAAACATCCGAAATATTGGGGAAATATGGTAGTCGCGGACTTTATGTCCGCGCACCTAATTCAGAAACGAAAGCTAAAGCTTTCGACTACCAGTAGTACTACAATAATTCAGATGCCTCATATAATATACTGAAACCATCTGTAGTTATCATTCAAATACTTAGCTAAGAATTCCTAGAAATAACATTTTTCCACTCAATTAGTTTTTCTTGTTTCAGAATGGACGGGAAAGATTTTACTTTCCGGCGGACCCAAATAACTCGATTTTGCATCTTTTGTTTTTACGACAATTTTTTGGAGAACAACACCTGGATCAACCATCCAATACCTTAAAGTATGTGTTCCTGGTTTAAATAATCGATGGTGCGAAACTAGTATCCTAATATTTTCACTCACCGCTTTATTCCATATCTGAGGATACTTCCAATCAGGTATCGTATCATTTCGATGAATATGAATGATCTCCGGTTTTTCGTCGTCAAACGAAACAGCATATCGCAATCCCTGATCACCATGAAAATTCAATGTCGGCGAGAGATAGGTATTTACTTCAACATCGCCTTCATTAAAAAAATAACAAACATATTCTAAAAATGTACTGTCATTTCCGGGTACTTGTGGTGGAGCAGTAACAGGAAATGTAGTAATTGCCGAATGTGTCCGACCCAAATTTGGAATTCTTATCCAAGAAATTGTAGGACTTGCAATTGCTTTCGAATAATTTTCTGCTTCAATTGAAACATATCCATTATTTTCAATATAACCTTGTACTCGTTTCTTTTCTATTCTTGAGAATGCGATAATTATGGTATTCACAACAACTTTACTTTTTTGTGGACCAAGAATTGTTATCGGCACATGATGTTTCCCAACTGGAGTTTTTTTCCAATCCACACTAATCCAAATTCGCTTTTCTGTCTCAACTATCCCTTGAGACTCAGTAACTTTTAACCAAGGTTTTTCCGTTTGAATGTTATATTGAAAAGGCGTCTTCCCTCTGTTAAATATCTCCAGATAAAATTTTTGTTGGTTAAATGAATCAAACTCAGGAAGAACTGCATTATCCATCTGGTTTAACCAAAAATCTTCAGATCCTTCTATGGTTACACCCATCTCAGAACCAGCCGGAATGCCGATTTCTTTCACTTCTGGCATATTATTCTTATCTGGCTGCTGCCAATATGTATAACCAATATGAGTCTGGTCCATCATATGGCTCCACTTCCCACCAGCCATTACTCTATTATAGTAGTCAGAAATGCTGCTATCCTTAAAAAATAGTTCTTTTGCTCTTTGGGCTAGCTCATTTGTTAGTATGCGCACCTGTTTTGCATAGAGTCGGTTTTTCGCGACTGTCACATATAGATCATTAAGATTTGAACAAGCCAAAACCGGGTGCAAAACAAGATGATAGAATGCATCTCGTTGTTTTGGTAAGAGTGCATCAGATATCCTTTGAGCTTTTTGAGCTAATAATTTGTATTCATTAACAATCGTTTCTGCTTCGAGGAAATGAACAAGGCTGTACGTCTCTGGCGACAAAAGTTCTGGTTTTCGCCGGGCATTAAATCGAGTATAGTCTTTGAGAATTGCAGCAATTTCTTTCGCGTACTGTTTCCCAAATTGTTGCTCAGCCCATCGATTTGGATATTGTTCCAATTCATCGACAGAAATTGCCTCAGGATTCCAGGCATAATCCAAGAAAAAGGAAATTGGGAATTCCATTGGTTTAATATCCCCTACATTTACAATCCAGATTTTTCTTGCACCATATTCATATGCAAGCTGCATTTGCTCCCACACCCGTTCTATCTGGTTTGTATTGAGCCACTTGTAATTCCTTGGACCTCCAACATAATCGTAATGGTAATAAATTCCATATCCACCTTTTCTGTGCTGGTCAGTCAGTTTCGGAAGGCGACGAATATTTCCCCAATTGTCATCGCATAATAATAATGTCACATCATCCGGAACTCGCATTCCTTTGTCATAATAATCCTGTACTTCTTTATATAGCGCCCATACTTGCGGAATCGTTGTAACATCTTTTTTCGAAACATCACTAAGAATTTGACGCTGGTCTCGAACAATTCTCTGCAAGAGTGAAATGTTCGCGCCTTCACTCATTGGTTCATCACCATCACCACGCATTGCCAGTGTAACAATACTTTCATAGTTGCCTATTCGATGTATTCCTTGAGTCCAGAATGCTCGTAGCACACTATCATTCTTATCGTAATTCCATAGACCTTTTCCATATCTGCGCCATTCATCGTGTGCACGCATCATCGGTTCGTGGTGAGAAGTACTCACGACTATTCCATATTCATCTGCTAAGCGTGGATTTTCAGGATCATCATCATAAAATGCCCTTCCCCACATTGCAGGCCACAGAAAATTACCTCTCAGGCGAAGTATCAACTCAAAAACATGTTCATAGAATTTGCTATTGAATCCGCCGAATTTTTCATACGCCCATCCTGAAAGCGCGGGTGCCTCATCGTTAATAAAAATTCCCCGATACTGTACTTTTGGTTCACCTCGGACTAAACGAACTGGTGAAATAAAAAGTTCAGATTGTTTTTTCACTGGAACATCTGCCCACCAGTACCAAGGCGAAACTCCTATTGACGTGGATAGTTCATATGTTCCATAAATGGTTCCCCGTTTATCACTCCCCACAATTATTAACGCATGATCAGTCTGAGGGAAAGGTTTTTCTACAACTTGAATAAGATAAGTTTCCCACTTTCCCCGAATTTCAGTAACATCAATTTTGTTTTGTTCAATCAACCGATCGATTAATAAATTTTTCCCGATGGTCCCGATGATTACACATTCCTTGGAGTCATTAAGAGTATCGAGGTAAATGTTTGGTTGAGCGCCTGTAACTCGTTCAATATCTTTTTGAAGATGTTTCAGAACACGCAACACTCCAGGGAAATCATAAGAACTACTTATAATCGGTGCTGATACACCGACCGAGGAAAGCGTAAAATTACTTCGTTCTTTATACTCCGATACCTGCAGCTTGGATTGATATGCTAGGATAAAATTCCAATTAATAAAGACAAGAAAATTACTTACCACTAGGCGAAAGAGAAATTTTCTTCGTTGAAAATTTTGACGTAAAAATTGACTCATTCTTAATGCATCTCTATAAATTGAAATCATTTGAAAGCTAGAATACTTTCAAAGAAAATGTCAGGAAGAATTGCCTGAATTTTGGAAATTTAAACTAATATTGAACCGTTTCAAGTGTAGTAAGGATGTTCTGAAAAAGCAAGTAGAAAAATCAATGGAGAATTTTTCTAACTTTATCACTTTTCTTAATAAATTTCGTATGAATTATAAGATGAGATTAAAAATAATATTTTGAAATAATACTGATGAAATTGTTAAATTCTTCTTATTGAATCGTTTCAACGGTTTGATTTTATAAAATAAATGTATTAATATTGTTCGGGAAGTTTAAAATTTAAATGAGTTCTTCAATACTTCGATACATAAAAATTTCATTCTTTTTAATTGAGCATTTATTATGAAAAAAATTACCATTGATGATGTTGCAAAACGGTCAAAAGTATCCAAGGGTACAGTTTCGGCGGTAATCAATGCAAAAAGTACAGTGAAACCGGCAACAAGGGATCATATTCTCGAAGTCATGAAAGAATTAAACTTTCGACCAAGGGGGGTTGCGCGAAACCTTAAAAATGGCAACCACGAAAAAAGCATTGGCATCATTATCAAGGACTTCAATTACCCGTTTTATACATCAATTGCAAAAGGTGTTATCAATTATGCCAATAGCAAGGGATTTTCTGTAATCGTTTCCAGTTCGGATGATAATCATGAAGCAGAAAAAAAACTCACACATCTTTACTCTGCAAAAGATATCAAAGGTGTGATCATAGCTCCAGTAGTTGAAGGCTCAGCAGAAATAGAGCATCTGTTCAAATTAAAGATGATCAATTATCCATTTGTTCTTTTAGAGGATGTAAAAGGCATTCAATCGAACATAGTGGCAATTGATAACTTGAAAGCAATAAAGCGTGCAGTGAAGTACCTCATCGAAAGCGGTCATACACGAATTGTGCATTTTGCTGGTCCACCTCAATCATCGCATACACAGGAACGAATTGAAGGATTCCGGCACGCATTCAGCGAAAGTACACTCATTTTCAGAGCTGATATGATTGTTTCGATAGGCTCGCATTTTGAAGAGAGTTATCAAAAAACAAAAGAGTATTTTAAAAACAAAAAAAGCGAGGATTATCCTACTGCAATAGTATGCTTCAATGACCAACAAGCATTAGCTGTCATGACCGCTTTAAAAGAGCTCAGAATTCGCGTACCGGATGAGATTTCGATTATAGGAAATGATGATATTTATTACGCAAAAATATATCCCGTACCATTAACCACTATTCGAGCGCCTCAGGAAGAAATTGGAAGACAAGCCGCCGAAATATTGATTCGAAATATTGAATCACAGACATTAGTTCCTATCGAACGAGTTGTTCTTGAAACAGAATTTGTGGTACGAGAATCTTCGCGCGTTCTAACTACGTAATCAATCAGCAATATCATTGAATCAATGGAAACAGGTTAAATACTGGACTTTTTATCGAAGATCTGAATACGTAGCACAGTCTAGAAAATTTTCCATCAAATAATTAATTGAGTTAGAATAATGAAACAGAAAATACTACTTGGGTATGATATTGGAAGTTCATCGATAAAAGCATCCTTTCTTAATGCAGAAACCGGCGAGCTCCTTACATCCGCATCTTCTCCAGAACGAGAAATGAAAATCGATTCACCTAGGTTAGGATGGGCAGAGCAACATCCCGATCTATGGTGGGAGCATGTTATTACGGCAACAAAAAAAATGCTCTTTTCAGTTGACCTTGCTTCATATGAAATTATTGGAATCGGTATTTCTTATCAGATGCATGGACTTGTCATGGTAGATAAAAACCACAAGGTGCTCTATCCTTCTATTATATGGTGCGATAGTCGTGCTGTAGATATTGGGAATAAAGCATTCTCTAAAATGGGGAAGAAATACTGCCTGTCTCATTTCTTGAATTCTCCAGGAAATTTTACCGCATCAAAACTCAAGTGGGTAAAAGAAAACCTGCCCGATGTCTATTCCAGCATCCATAAAGTCATGCTGCCTGGTGATTATATTGCTATGAAACTGTCCGACAAAATCTGTACGACAATTTCCGGTTTAAGTGAGGGTATCTTTTGGGACTTTTCGAAGAAAAATCTTGCACATGAATTATTGAAACACTATGGTCTAAAAGAAAATATGATTGCAGATATCGTACCGACATTCGGCAATCAAGGAACATTATCTGCTCAAGCTGCCACTGAACTAGGATTATCAGCTGGCATCCCAATCGCATATCGAGCCGGCGACCAGCCAAATAACGCTCTCTCCCTCAACGTATTAAATCCTGGAGAAATTGCAACAACCGCAGGTACATCCGGTGTTATTTATGGTGTAATCAATAAACCTGTTTTCGATAAAGAAAGTCGTGTAAATTCTTTTGCTCATGTCAACTATGCGAAACGTCAACCCAACACAGGCGTTCTTCTTTGTATCAATGGAACTGGTATTCAATATAGCTGGATCAAGCACCAACTCATGAATAATACTTTCTCATACGATGAGATGAATCAGATGGCATTCCAAACTGAAATAGGTGCAGAAGGATTACTGTGCTATCCATTCGGAAATGGAGCCGAACGGATGCTTGCAAATAAAAATGTCCATGGACATTTTTCCGGTATTAATTTTAATATCCATACAAAAAATCACTTGATTCGCGCAGCACAGGAAGGTATTGCCTTTTCATTTCGTTATGGATTGGATATTATGAAAAACATGGGGATGAAAATAGGTGTGATGAAAGCCGGTTATACAAATTTATACCAGAGTAAAGTTTTCAGGGAAGCGTTTGTCAATACCTGTAATGTTAATTTAGAAATTTATAATACAGATGGATCTCAGGGAGCTGCACGAGGAGCAGGAATTGGCGTGGATTATTATACTTCGCCTGATAAAGCATTTATCGGTTTGAAAAAGATCGATGCACACCAGCCAGATAGTACATTAGTGCAGAAGTATGAAGCTACTTACAAGAATTGGAAATTGGGTGTAGAGGCAATTCTTCGGGATTGATTCATCTATATAATTGACCGTCATCTTCCAAAGGATTTCTTATTGAGATGACGGTCAATTTCATTTCGATATTTTTCCTTCATCTCGATAAATTCCACCTTCGATGGAGTAGTCGACGATCGGAGCGACCGACATCTGAATGTTGCTATAGCAACGTATCGTAGCCCAGCCGATTCTTCAAGACTTGTGTGGATTTCACTACCTGCCTGTTTTGAATTATAAAGGAATTTTCGCAACTCAATTGCAATATTTTCCGTATAAGTTAGCACGCTTGATGAATAATCAACCAATCACATACAGACTCGATATTAATGGCTCTGCGACTGCAACATATTATCCCACAGTCGCAAAATTTACGAACCAAGTTCTAAGCAAAGCAGAAAACAGTCTTGCACTTATCGCACGCATTTACCGTTGGTATCTTATAAAATTCGAATTAGAAACACCACGTACAGTCGAAGAATATATTTTTGACCTTCTAAATTTAGGAGTACTCTGGCGTAAATATGGACAAACTGCACTTTCCGTCCGTATTGCACCATTCCGCTTTCTTGCTCGAATTGCAGAATGGCGAAAATTTTCAATCATTAAACCAGTTATTGATGTAATTCGTGGTTATTTGATGTCATTCTTCCTTGTCCACTCGAGAAAAAAATCAAACATTACTATACCACGTTCCCTGCATGATATTGAACGTCTCGTAGCCTGGCTGGATGCTACCGGAGATTTCCGAGAAGATGCATTTAGATATATCCGTTGGATTGGGTATTGGCGAACAAAAAATCCAGATCATTTCCGCGAATTAATGTATTCAATTCTATCATTTACCGATTGGTTTGAAAAAGCAAGTCTTATCCACTTAGGTATTTTTACACCACATGTGGATTCATTCATCGCCAAGAATAAGGATTTGTATCGGTGGCGCGAAGATCGTTTTGTGTGTATGCGATCACGTGTGGAATACCATCTAAACATGGTTGGCGCGGAAATTATGAATCGTGCGAATCACCAGGAATTTGTTTCATGCGCACGAAAAACTATCCTTGCTCCTGGTTGTATGCGTAAGCGAAGCGATGAAGAATGTGAAGGTAAAAGAACTCCAGACGGTATTCGTTGTTCCGGTTGCGAATCAGCTTGCCATATTAATCAGATGCGAATACTTGGATTAAAACAAAATTTCATTGTTATGGTACTTCCACACTCATCAGATCTTTCACGATGGGCTGCAAAGCCCGGTGATCCTTCGAGTGGTGTAGTTGGTATCTCCTGTCTTTCGCTGTTAGTCCAGGGAGGATGGGAGTTAAAGAGATATGATGTCCCCGCTCAATGTGTTCTTCTTAATCAATGTGGATGTAAAAAACATTGGGATGAAAAAGGATTTCCAACGGAAATAGATTTACGTGAACTGAAACGAATTATGAATTATACTTCCTCAGAAGAAATCACTCCGTCTTTCCGACTCATGGAAACTTCCTCTCAAGATTAAATCAAATTTTTAGAGTCTGATTTAGAAGAACATTCCTTTTTAAGAACCACTTACATTCTTATCTAACGAGTCAATTTTTGAATTGAGCCAAACAATTCTTTCTGTGATTGAATCTTCTCCTCATTTCCATAAACACAAATAACATTTTGTTTAAGAACATCGGCTACAATTTTCTTCATATTCTTTACTTCAGACAACGTTGTATTTATCACTTCATCACGCTCCCTCTGGAGATCTTCTGATTTAGTTTTTTCCAAGTAGTACCTAGCTGCTAGATCACCGCGTTGAGAAGGAGTAAGTGGATTATCCATTTCTGCAATCGTACCTAGTATATAACGTGTCATTTCTTTTTCGTCAACATCCAATGAATCGAGATATTGAGGAATTGCATTGTATGTTTCTAAACTCTCCTTGAGATTGGGATCCCTGTATGAGCTGAAAATTACTTGTCCGTTTGCACTAAAAGAACAGAATCCACCATAGGCTCCTCCAATAACACGAATTCGATTCTGCAACCAATCCGAGGAAAGAATTTGACTAAGCACACGCATCGTTCCGTTCCAAGAATATCCGAGATTCTTGAAATTGTAACCTTTGAGAACATACTGCACTTTCGATGCAGTTAGAAATCCTTCATTCTTCTTTTCGAATGTAAATCGGAGATTTCTTAGTTCTGGTTTTTCAGAGTGAAGTGCCTGCGTAAATGATGGAAATTCCTGAATCACCATCGGGAGATCCTCCTTCACACAAGTAATCGATGCCACCATGTTTCCTTTTTGAAAAAGTAGTGAAGCAGTCTGAATCAGTTTTTTGCTGATCTCCGAAATATTCGAATCCAGTTTTGCCGTTAGATCGGAGATAAACCAGTAATACTCGATTCCACCAGTCATTTCACTGAATGCTCCACTGTGAGTAAAGTATGAGGCAAGCCTAGTACGGGTAAATCCATAACCGTTTCGTTTTACTTGAGCATCAAGTTGTGCTTGATGCCTGGTTATAATGGTCTTCAGACGATCGATATCTCCATAACGCGTGTGCGCAACAATTTCCTTCAGTAATTCAAACAGTTTATTAGTTTTTGTATTCATAACTTTGGCACCCACAATAAACTTTGGAATCATGAGTGTGTCGTTCTGCTGTTCTAAGTAACTTGCTAGATACGTTTGAAAACCACCGGTATGAATATTTAACGCTATATCCAAATCCCCGAAAGAATAATTATCTGTATTCTGACTTCCAAGCACCTCCGTCAGAAGTGCTGCATATGGAATAAGGTCAAGCGGCAATGTCCGCATATCAAACATCATTCGTGCATAGATTACGCTATTCGTAAATTCTTCATGCCAAAGCATCGGCACATTAGCAATTCGTTGTTCCTGAATGTCGAACCACTGTGCTTTTTGATTAATATCGCTTCGTTCGAGCATTGGAATTGTAGCAAGTGCTTCGGGGGTATCCTCACATTTCTGATAATCGATGAGATCTTTTGTTTCCTGCACTACTTGTTCTTTTTCTTTTTTTGTAAGCGAGGATTTATACTTCTGCAGTTCCTTTTCAACAACCTTCGTATTTTCTTTCTCCAATCCTGGTTTAGGTTCAAGAGTAAGAAACAGTGTATGCGGGTTCTTGATGATAAATTTTTGAATTATTGATTCCAGATAACGACTTTTTTGAGCGGTTTTGATTTTTGCAAGAGGCTTTTCGTATTCTAGAGTTAAAAACGGGTCATCTGCAAAAAACCATCCTGGTAGGATTTGGAAATTATATGTAATCCCTTTTTGCGCATCATTTCCTTCGCGTAGTTGGAATTCCGTTCGATTGACCGCGCCTTCAATTGCTTTCTTATCTAAACCTTTTTTCACAACCTCTTGCAATGTCGCCATTACAAGTTCACGGAATTTTTTTGCATCCGATGTGTTGGCATTTTGAACCTGAATTTGAAACACGTTTTGTTGTAGCTCATCAACACTTGCATGAACATCATGACCTATTCCTGCCTTCTGTAAAGCCAATCGAATAGGTGCAGCCTCCTGATTCACTAATAAATCACAAAGTATATTCAGTGCCATGGTCGTAGCCCGATCGGTATTTAATCCGGCAACAATATTCATCGTTAAATATGTCTGATCCTTCGTTGAGCTCCCCTCCGCCGCTGAATATGATGCTCGTATATCCTTAATCTTTTTGAATGGTTTTTGGAGAGGAAAACTCTTCGGGCGCGTAGCTTTGGTGAACTTTGAAAGATATGCTTCATCGATATATTTAAGTTCCTGCTCAAGATCGGCATTTCCATAAAGCATGATATAACTGTTTACCGGATGATAGTACTTGATGTGATACTTTTTAAACATATCATAAGTCAATTTCGGTATGGCAGAGGGATACCCACCGGATGAAAATCGATAGCCATTATCGGGAAATAAATTTTTGTAAATCTGGTAATTCAATTCTCGTGCTGGATTGGAAAACGCACCCTTCATTTCGTTATAAACGACGCCTTTATATTGCGGGGAAGCGTTAACAGAATCCATTTCAAAATGCCAGCCTTCTTGCTTGAGAATTCTTGGATCGGTGTAGATAAGTGGATTGAACACAGCATCTAAATAAACACGCATTACATTAAAATAATCCTTCTCGTTCATGCTTGCGAACGGATAACAAGTTAAATCATTTCCTGTAAATGCATTTAGGAATGTTAGCAACGATCCTTTATTGAGAACATCAAAAGGACTTTTTACGGGAAAATTTTTTGATCCATTTAAAACAGAATGCTCCATGATATGTGGAGTTCCAGAATTTGATTCTGGATCAGTTTTAAAAGCTATACTGAAAGTCTTATTCGGATCATCGGCTGCAATTTTCAGGAGCCGTGCACCACTTTTCACATGCTGGAAGTAAATGCATTCGGCATTGACTTCTTTTACAAATCTTTTTTCAATGAGTTTGAAGCCATAGTAGATTGCTCCTTTTCTATACTCTGTGCTAAGCATTGGAACACTTGACATTACGTACAGAAGTGCGAGCGATACGACAAATCGAACACGTTTCATAATGACATCCTCCACCAGATAAATATGGGATGATACAATTCACTTTCAATTCAATATATGGGGGCAATTTCATTTGTTATGCGTTTTATCGATGAACGGTGGTTGTAATCGGTAACCGGGATTATCCTTAATTTATTAATCTACTGGAATAAAATTTCAGTTGCTCAGGACTAAGTGCTATTCTAAATTTTCGTCTGTGTGGAGCTCTTTAGAATCCAGTAAAACCAGTCCAGAGTGCCACAGAACCAAAGAGTGCTAACAGAATACCAGCAGTTTTATTCACAAGAACAATTCCGCGAGCTGTAATCCTTTCTTTAAAAATATAGGTAAACAGCGTAAGCAATGTAAACCATAAAAAGGAACCCAGAAATATCCCGCTGACAAGAAGAGATGCAGACCAATGATCACCGATAATTCGTTCAAGGCCGATACCAGCAAAGATTGCAGCAAAAGCAAACATAGTCATCGGATTAGTAAGCGTTAGCAGAAAAGTTGAAATAACGGCTCGTGTATGTCCATTGATTGTATCTTCGAATGTTTCTGTTGCAGGGTGCGAATTGTATGTTCGAAATGCTAAGGCAAGTAGAAGAACACCACCTACAATCCGAATCCATTGTTGTTGGGAAGTAATAAAATCTGAAATTAACGTTACACCGAACGAAGCAATAATTCCATAAACCATATCGGCCATTGCCGCACTCACGCCAACAAGGAGTCCTCGTCTAGCTCCCTGAGCAAGTGTTCTACGAATGCAGAGAACTCCGACCGGTCCGACTGGAACGGCTAGTGAAAATCCTATTGCGAGTCCGTTAAGAAAATTATTGATATCCATTGAATATGAAAAGTACCTAATCTCCCGCTACCACAAGCAGGCTTAAAATAGGAGAAGATTTTCTTAACCTACAGTTAAAGAAATATCGTAGAATCCAAAGAATTCAAAACTATAATAAAGCTAATGGTTATTCCCCACCACTCGAAGAAGCCGAGTGCTTAGTGGAATCAAGTATATTCATCAAATTATCAAAATTCGCAAAACTCCAATTTACCTTGTTGCTAAGAATTATTATTGCTGATTTATCATTGAGTCTACGAACAAACAAACTATTGTACCCGCGCCACCAACCTGCATGGTAAACAATTTTGCTACCATCATCTAATGATTCAATCCGCCATCCATACCCGTAACTTGTGGCATGGCGTCTATCGTAACTAATTGGTGTAAAAGCCTCCTCTAAAGTAGCAGGTTTAACCAAGTGCGATGTATAAAGGGCTTGATCCCATTTAAACATATCTTCGACTGTTGAATAGATACCTTTATCCCCTACTATTCCACTTAGAAAATCTTCTTCAGCTTTTCGCCTGCTTTTTGTAAATCCTTTTGTTTTAAACACCACAGCGACACTGTCTAAAGATGTTATCAGAAACGTATGGGTCATTCCAAGCGGGTGAAAAATTCGAGTATCAAGAAAAGTTGAAAAAGGCATTCCCGATAAATTTTCTACTACACAGGCAAGAACAGCATATCCTGTGTTATTGTACTTGTATTTACGATCAGGCAGGAATGTTCGACCAGGACGATGTCTAATCAACATGTCCATAAGATCCTGGTTGCTCATACGTTGCCTGCGATTCTTCCAGTATTTTCCAGCAAAATACATATACTCTGGCAATCCTGAACGGTGTGCAAGCAATTGATGTATTGTAATATTCTTATAGGGAAAGTTCGGGAAAAATTTTTGAAGTGTATCTGTAAAATTCAACTTGTCTTCATCATGTAGCATCATTATTGCCATTGCAGTAAATTGCTTGGTAATAGACGCTATCTGGAATGTCGATTCAAGATTCAATGGTGTCTTCGCTTTTAAATCCGAATATCCGAATGAATTCTTATATACCACTTCTCCATTTTGTGATATTAATACATTACCATTGAATCCTCTTTTTGTTGAAAGCGTTTTAAAAACCGAATCAAGCCTTGATGCAACTTCGATGGATGATTGATCACGATAGAGAGGATCTTCATTATGTTGATTGAATAGAAATACTCCCAAGCAAGTACTTAAAGAGAGTATAATTATTAATAAAACAATTTTTTTCAACAACATATAATCACGTTTATGGTTCTCATTTTCAATAATATAACAAGAATTTACACTGAGCGCTAAGGAAAAAATGTTCGGAATAATAGAAGGTTGATTTAATTCGGATGTATCGCCTAGATCTCAGCTAATATTTGGATCTTGGATAATATATTATTCCTATCCACGAGAAATAAATACAGATAATTTCTATATCCTAACTCAGGAAAGGAATTCTCTTGGAATATAATTGAGCCTGGATATATCCGCGATACGTTCTGAAACATTAAAACGCTTTGCGCATCGTACCGAACAATCTGAACACTCAGAACAAGGATTATTATTGACACCAATCTCATTGAGCAGTGCCTGGGCCTGTTGCTGTTCATGATATCCATAAGCATACATATAGGCACGCATAATATCTGGAATAGGAAGATTCTTTGGACAATCCGGTATACACTGCTCGCATCCCTGGCAATACAATCCACCTTGAGATTTGTTCACAAGAAGATCCGCTTCCTCTTCTTTTGTTAAAGTCAGATCTTGGTTGACACTTGCATTCATCGAAAGCTGGTCGAAGTTTACGATTCCCGGAATTGATGTTGTTACATTTTCATCCTGCAAAACAAATTTCAATGCTGCTTTGCAATTAATTGGCATCGTCCGTTCTTTATCATGGAAGCCACCTGCCATTGTTTTCATGGCGACAATTCCAATACCTGCTTTAGCAGCAGCTTCGATCGCTTTCTTCACCTCAGGATAATGTGCCTGCTTATAATTAATTGATGTCAAAACCACCTCAAACACTCCGCTCTCAATGGCAGCTTGAATCACTTCAGGTTCGTTCCGATGTGTTGAGACACCTATATGGAGTGCTTTACCGGATTTTTTTGCATTCAATGCAGCTTCTACCATCGCTGGAGCAATTACACTTTCACGTGAACTAACCGCATGTATATGAAGAATGTCCACATATTTCATTTTTAAACGTTTAAGACTCAAATCTAATTTTTCTAAAAAAACCTGTGCTGCTTTTTTATCGTCACCATCTGGTTTCACTTTGGTTGCAATAACAAATGAATCCCGTGGGACATCCTTAAAAACTTCTCCAAGCATTTCTTCATTTTTCCCACCTTGATATCCGTGAGCAGTATCAAAATGAACCATCCCCATTTTGAGTGCGGCTTGCAAAAGAGATGAGCTATCTGCGCGCATCACTCCAAAACTTACGATAGGTAATTCAATACCGGTCTTTCCAAGTTTTCTTTTGATTATTGGTTGCTCCAAGTATTCTGAAGGAAAACCTGGATTTTCTTTTAAAATAGTAGACGACCCGACTAGAACTTCTGCATACCCAAAAAAAGAAGAGGTCAAAAACTCGCGTCTATGAATTTCTTTCAATTTCACAATTTTTACTCCTTATTCTGGATAATTATTTATTTGATATTAAATAAAATGTCACCCAGAATCCACTTTGAAAAATTCAATACATTGTTTTTCCAGTTAAAAAAATGTAAATTTTTCCAACAGTGAGTAGGATTTCCCTACAGAAGCCTGAGAATACGGACTGTCTATGTCTCCCAAATTAGCACAACGTCTGATCCTTTTTCTTACACTTCTCCTAATGAGTGCGGGAATAATATCGGGTTTTCTGCAGGTAAAAACACAAGAAGATCAACTTCTAAATACCATTATCAACGGTGCCGACCAGCTTTCGAACGGAATCACTAGCGCTACTTGGCATGCAATGTTAGCCAATACACGTGACGCCGCATATCAAATCATGCATACTATTGCTCTTCGTCAGGGTATTGCTAATATCCGCATCTTCAATCGCGAGGGACAAATAATGTTTTCTTCAGATTCTTCAGAGAGCGGAAAAAAATTTGGTCGAGATAGTAAAGAGTGCATGGTATGCCATTCATCTCCAACACCGCAAGTAAATCTCGATCCGCATGATCGCTCTCGAATTTTCACTAACGCAACGGGAAACCGCGAGTTGGCAATGGTAACCCCGATCTACAATGAGCCTGCTTGTAGTAATGCAGAGTGTCATTCACATCCGGCAAATTTAAAGGTACTTGGTGTGCTCGACGTGACATATAGTCTTGAAAGTGTTGATCAAATCGTGACCAGTATCCAAAAACGTGCCGTACTCATGACAACCGTGACAATTGTTGTAATTGGAATTTTCATTTTCTTTTTTGTGCGCACAACAATCCATAAACCAATTGCACAACTCATTGCTGGGACTAGAGCAGTGAGTGCAATGAAACTTGATCATCCAGTAGAGGTAAAAGCAGATGGTGAAATTGGCGAGCTAGCAAATTCTTTTAACGTAATGCGTGTACAGCTGATGAAAACAATGCACGAGCTGAATGAACTAACACAAAGTCTCGAAACGAAAGTCCAACAGCGCACAGAACAGCTTAAAGTTATGAATCAAAAACTCTTTCAGAGTGACCGCCTTGCATCACTAGGTCAACTCGCAGCAAGTGTAGCGCACGAAATCAACAATCCGATTGCTGGTGTCCTAAATTTATCAATGCTTATTGAACGAATTCTCAAAGAAGACGGGATTCCACCGGATCGAATCGAAGAAGTACGACGATACTTAATTCAAATTACTAGTGAAACTACACGTGTGGGAAGTATCGTTGGTGATCTTCTTGCATTTTCGCGTCGATCGTCTCCTCAACGAATAGAATCGGATCTCAATGCAATTATCGATCGAACAGTATCAATTATTGACCATAAGTTAAAACTGACCGGAGTGGAATTAGAAATACAGCTCGACAAACAACTTCCAAAAATTAAATGTGATAGTTCTCAAATCCAACAAGTGATCGTTAATCTCATTATCAATGCGGCAGAGTCCACGCATAATCGGAATAATGGCAAAGTATGGATTCGCACTATGCCCGGTCAAAATATAGATTTTGTAAGGTTAGACATTCAAGACAATGGGGATGGTATCCCGAAAGAACATTTGTCAAAAATATTTGATCCGTTTTTCACCACCAAAGGAGAAGGTAAGGGTGTTGGCCTTGGCCTTGCAGTTGCATATGGTATCGTAGAATCGCATGGCGGCGAAATTGAAGCCGATTCAAAAGTCGGCATTGGAACAATATTTCACGTTGAAATTCCTGTTTCTGGCGAGAAAAAAGCATCTCCACCACCTCCTTCGGATAATTCTGGATGAGTCGGTTATACATTCTTCCAGTCAATTCACCTGAAGAGAACGTGTTACTGGAGCTCGAACAGAAGCTTCAACCAATAATTGGCTGGGAAATTCGGAGAGCTGCGTCAATGTCCATTCCGCCATCGGCATTCAATGCAGTGCGGAATCAATATGAGGCGCTCCATATTATGCGTGAGATTGTAGATGTAATTCAGATTGATGCAACAAGAATTTTAGCAATTACAGAAGAAGATTTATCGATCCCAATGCTCACATTTGTATTCGGTCAAGCACAATTAGGTGGGCGTATTGCACTAATGTCCCTAGCCCGACTGCGCCCGGAATTTTATGGTATGGCAGCGAAAAAAGAATTGTGTTTGCATAGGGCGTTCAAGGAGGCACTTCATGAACTCGGGCATACATTTGGTTTAAAGCATTGTCCAAAGCAATCATGCATTATGGCGATAGCAAATACTATTCAGCAAGTTGATGAAAAAGGAATAGACTTTTGCGGTGGGTGTTCTACTCTATTTCGAGATGCACGCCAGCAAATTGAGTCTTTAGAAAAGGAATCCGTATGAATACACAATGGAATATTTTAGTTGTTGATGATGAAGAAATCACCTGTGAATCGATGGCAGCATGGCTCCGCGAAGATGGTTATTCGGTGGACACAGCTTCTTCAGGGCAAGAAGGATTAGAAAAAACTCGGTTAAAAGAATATGCCATCTATTTCATCGATCTAAAAATGCCAAAAGGTATTGATGGTATTGAAACAATGATGGAAGTAAAAAAAATCTATGCCGATGCATCCGTCGTTATCATTACTGCCTATGCAACTGTCGACACAGCTATTAGTGCTATGAAGGAAGGGGCTCTCGAGTATATTGTGAAGCCTTGTAATCCACAGGAAATATCAATGCTTGTGAGTCGTATTATCAAGGTAAAAAACCTTGAGCGAGAGAATACTATTCTGCGACAAAAACTCCTTGGTCAATATACATTTAACGATATAATCAGTAAAAATGCAAAAATGCTAGAGATTTTCTCACTCGTGAAAGAAATTTCGAGTCTTCGGAGTACCGTGCTCATCCAAGGTGAAAGTGGAACTGGCAAAGAATTAATTGCCCGTGCGATTCACTTTTCCGGAGACCGTGTAGATAAACCCTTTATCGCGGTTTCATGTGCCGCATTGGCAGAAACTTTATTAGAATCAGAATTATTTGGACATGAGAAAGGAGCATTTACTGGTGCTGTAAATCAAAAACAGGGTAAATTCGAAATCGCAGATGGTGGAACCATCCTGTTAGATGAAATAGGTGATATTTCACCAAAGCTACAACTTGATCTACTGCGTATCCTTCAAGAAAAAAGTTTTTATCGGGTTGGCGGCTCTGAAGAAATAAAAGTAGACGTACGAGTAATCGCGGCAACACACGTTGATTTGATGGAAGCTGTCAAACAAGGAAAATTTCGTGAAGATCTTTTTTACCGACTAAATGTCATTAATATCCATATTCCAGCATTGAGAGATCGTATTGAAGATATCCCATTACTCACAAAGAGTTTTCTTGAGCGGATTTCACATGAACTAGGTAAAAGTGTAAGTGATATTTCAGAAGGCGCATTAAAGAAATTAATGGAGCATCAATGGCCAGGAAATGTACGCGAACTTGAAAACGCAATCGAGCGCGCTATCGTAACTTGCAAAGAATATGTCTTATCGGAGAATGATTTCCAATTCCTTAACAGAAAGGAAGAAAAATCCTGGACAATTCCTCCAATGACATTAAAAGAAATGGAACGCGAAGCCATAATTGCCACATTGAAACGGACAGAAGGAAACGTGAAGGAAGCTGCTTTCCAGCTTGGAATTGATCGTTCGACTCTCTACGATAAAATCAAATACTACAATATTCCGCGTTAATACAATTCTTTGTTGAAGAATATAAGATCTTCTCGAACTCGTTTCGGGATCTGTATTTAGTGTTTGTAGATGGATTTTGAATCATCCACATGCCTCAAAGAATTCCTTTGGAGCATGTGGGAGTTGGCGACACCTTCAGATTATGAAGGTCGCTAATTTAAATTTCCGTCCCTTGAAGAACTGCAATCGCACGATCGAGATCTTCAACATCAACAATCACGGCGGCATTCTTTTGCCCTTTTCCTACAGTGCTGTAACAATAATCAATATTAATCCCCGCTGCACCGAGACGTGAAACAACCAAAGCAAACGAGCCTGGTTTATTATCGAGATGTAATCTAAGTACTTCACGTTGTTCTACCTGATAATTGTGTTGTCGAAGTACAAGTGCTGCTCGATCTATGTCAGAAACGGAAAGTTTTGCTAAATCCTGAAATAGTCCAATTGCCTCCACATTTATTTTCTCCCTTCCAAGACAGCCAAGGAGATCACCGAGTGCTCCAGGTCTATTTTCGACTACAACAAAGAGTTCTGTAATCTTTTCCATGATATTATTCTCCTCAATAGTCTCATCTTGAATTTGAACGTTCCCCAATCCATCTCTAAAAGTACCGATTTCAACATTTAGTAATCAGGTTGAAATTCATGATTTTGCTTTGCTTTAACAGGACCTTCAATCTGTACAAGCATGTACCCAAATGCACCTTCTCGAATTGTCATTAGTATGTCGTCATTCACCTGGATAGATTCCCACTTCTCCTTCAATACTTTCATCGTATACTGTTTTGCGTTCCAACGGAGTGTAATTTCACAATGAGTGCCAAATTCATATTCACTTTTTTTCTTCGCTTTGACTACCGCTTGAACATGTCTGCTATCGTTCTTGGGTCCAACTAGGTTTATGAATTCACCGAGAGTTCCTGCAACAAAAAAAGTAACAAAGCATAAGGCTGCCGCAGTGAATATCTTTGCCACTGCAACTTTAGTATTTGAAGAGATTGGAAGCAACCGTGAAGGTGGTGAAAAAGGAATTATCAGAAGATGCAATTTCTGCTTAAACAACCAGTATTCTACAGGTAGAAAAAAAAATAATCCAATGAATCCCGCATCATAGAACAGAACATCACTCTCCAGTGAATAATACGACAGACTATCTTCAAGTATGAAGAAGAAACAAAAGACCAAAAAGACAGCAATTAGAAATTTATTTTCTCTCCTTTTGAACTTTTTCATATTTACAGTGATAATATTTTATTATAAAGATGAAAAGTTGGACTTGGCAAGAAGAATATTGAACAAGCCTTAAACAAATATAAAGGTTGATTAAAATTCATTAATTATTTCGGATGTATAAGCGGTACAAAACGAACTGGTAGAATTGTCTGTGTTTCAATATTATTATCCTTTTTCTTTACAAGTGTAAGAGATTGAACATATAAAGTTGAACCAACAGGAATTACCATCACACCTCCATTTTTTAGTTGATCAATAAGTGGTTGCGGAATATGTTCAGCCGCAGCAGTAACAATAATTGCATCAAATGGTGCAGCCTCGGGCCATCCTAAATACCCATCACCACATCTGACATTTACATTCCGATAGCCAAGTAATTTCAATCGCGTTGCTGCAGTTTCAGTTAATTGCGGCAATATCTCGATCGTAAATACACTATCCACAATTTCAGCAAGAACGGCAGCCTGATATCCCGAACCAGTTCCAATTTCTAATACACGTTGATTTTTATTCGGTTGAATCAGCTCTGTCATAAGTGCAACAATATATGGTTGGGAAATCGTCTGATCATAACCAATGGCAAGTGGTGTATCGTCGTATGCATAACTCCTCCACTGAAGCGGGACAAATTCATGTCGAGGTACATTCATCATTGCGTGGAGTGTTGCTGAATCGCGCACACCACGGGCAATAATTTGGTAGTTGACCATTTCTTCACGTTGAGATGAAAATTTATTCGGTTGGCAGTTGACGGTTATCGAAATGAAGAATGCAAGCGAAAGGATAATTTTGTTCATAGCACTCCAAATTTATATGCATTGAACTTTACGTTGTAAAATAGTACTTCAGTTCCTCAAATGCAACGTAAACCCATTAAGTCATAATTTTATTACCAGCCGATATTACAGGATATCAAATTGAAGGAGGGAATGGTATTGTGAGGTTTACTCTCGATAGAAGAACACTCTTTTGCTAACTGCTGTTCTTCTTTTTCCACCAATCGTATGCAGTATTAAATTCTTTGGTTTTTCGTTCAGCGAGTTCTTTTAATTCAGGACCTAAATGCTGGACTTTATCAGGATGATACAATGCAACTGATTGAATATATTTAGATCTAATATCATTTTTAGTCACTTTTCCTCGTAAACCAAATAATTGGCCAAAATACTTTAGCTTCTCTTCTTCCGTTGCATAAGTAAAATCGAAAACCTTCGAGCCAGTATTCGACCGGTTGCCGGTATTAAAATATTTTTTCGAATATTCTGATCGTTCATATTGACCGTACCAATCGGAATGAAATTCTCGATCTCCATACCGGTAAGAGAATGGCGCGACGTGTTTTAGAGTTGTTTTATATAATTCTGACTGTGTACATCCCGTCTTTGATAAATAATCGAGCAATAATCGATTCAAATGTTTCCAATTACTACCAGAAATTTTTGGAACGTAATTAAGGAGTAACTTTTCTGCAGAATAGGCTGAATAATTTGGTCTAATCTTTCGTAACCGATTATTCTCATCAATTGTAATAGTAATCGCGTTAAAGATCGGGCCAATTTTTCTTTGTTTTTCAGGTTGGATTACGAGCGAATAGATAATAATAAACTCACTAAATATTGTATCACGCCCGATTTTGTTACACATCAAATGCGAATAACAAACACTCTGTAAACGACCATATGTAACACTGATGAACTCATCTAATGCCGACGAAAGTCCAATTCCATATTGTCGTGCAAATAGAATGTTTGCCGTAGGATCGGCATAAACACTGTGGGAAGTAGGATTAGAATATGTTGTTGTAGGTAGGACATTTGTCCACGAAGTTTTTGACTGACTGTATGCTTTACTGAAAATGCTTAAAATTTGGCGATAGACTTCATCATAAATTGCATAGGATTCTGAATATCTATGCTGTTTGTTGAGCAAATCGGCAGCACAGCGCATTTTCGTTAATGGACTAATCTGTCCTAACACGCTCTTTCTTAAAGCCTTTCTTTTGTGGATCCTCGTAACTCTTTACATTTGGAAACCTACAAATTTCCACAACGAAAAGCAAGAAAGGCTTTCGCGCCAGAAGAACAGATGATGTTCAAATCTCCATTTTTCATTAAATTTTAGGCATTATTAAGAATTCTGAAAAATCCAAATAGGTGTACTATCTATTTTTTTGTGGAATTGACATAATTAAGTAATGATTTCATAATCTTAGTACAACAAAAAGGAAGTGAACTTCTCAATAATTAAAAAAGAATTAATAAGAAGACTATGTTTAAGAACATTATCTTCTTTTTCAATATCATAGGAGCATCTTTACCTTACTCATAACCAATAAAATCGTTTTTCTTTGAATATAGGAATTCGCGAAGACATTCTTCAAATTCTCATAATCGGTTGAATATTTAGAAATTTACATTTTTTTAGTGATACGGGTGTTACTAGATAATTATTTGAACTAACCATGCAAAGTATCGGAGGAAGTTGATTATAGCCGATGAAAAATCCCTTGTGGAGTGTCTTCGACCATTATTCAAAGAATCATTGCTGTTTTCAAATTCTCCTATTCAGGACTTTAATATTGACAAAGCATATTTTCTGTTCATATTTAATTAAAAAATTTACATAATAACTTTAGGTAATTAGTTACGAATGTAACCATGAGATAAATGTAAGTATATTATCTTATGGTGAGTTACAGTAAAATCAGTTACCAAGACAACTTTTT
>Ga0233422_10000184_pt1 | contig 34332 bp, 41 predicted proteins | sample Watercolumn_Mata_2_FD_182724 | JGI IMG/M metagenome (GOLD analysis project Ga0233422, IMG submission 182724) | Freshwater microbial communities from Lake Matano, South Sulawesi, Indonesia - Watercolumn_Matano_2014_110_MG | ecosystem: Environmental > Aquatic > Freshwater > Lake | place...
CCCTCATCATGCAATCTTTTAACTTTTTGGCGCTGTTTCAGGGTCAGAGCCGCTTGGGAATGGAGCTTCATGATTTTCCCTCCTTACCCAAGCACATTAATGTATGTTAATGTCTTTTGTCAATACACCTATGGCCTAGCACTCCAAGCCAAGAATTCGAGAACTTTAGGAGAGGAGGATTTATGAAGAAAATGAGGCAAACCCTAATCGGCTCAACAGGCTGGCTGCTACTATGTTTGGCGATCCTCATAAGACCCGCTGCGGGGCAGACGCCGGCTGCGGGGCAGACCGCGGTTGATTGCTCTAAAAATCTCGTTCCTCTCACCTGCCAGGTGTCCCAAGGGGGGACTCTGGTGATTTCCTGCGCGAAGGATTGCACCTTTGACCTCGCTACCAGTGAAGTAACCTTTCTCCTCCCCGGCAACAAGCCGAAGTCGGAAAAGCCGTTGGCAATAAGCAGCGATGGGCGCACCCTGGCGGTGTCGGTCCCGGCTACCGCCATAACCGGGGAAATTTCCATCAAGTACAAGGAAGGGACCCAGGAAAAGACCAGTAAAATGAACCTGACCATCAATGAGTCCTTTGAGGCCGACTATTGGTGGCTATATTTGATAATTTACTTTGCCATGGCCGTGATCCCGGTCCTCTTTTTCCTGATGTTTCTCAAGTGGCTTTTTCCTGCCCTTAAGGGTGGTGATTGGAAACTCGGGGAGGCTCTGGCAGAGCAGATTGAACAAAAGACCGTGCTGGAAGAAAACGGTAAACCCGTTTATAAACGGGACGCTCAAGGGCAGCCCACGGAACCGGTTTATGTGATCAAGACCATTTATAGCAGCAGTTCCAGCCGGTTAATCGCGTTTATCGGCCTCTTTGCCATTGTTACCTGGATCCTGGCGATTCTCATGCCGGCCACCTACCGGTATGCCCGTACCGGAGAAATCCCCGACCTGGGGCACTTTACCAAATTCATTGTAGCCCAGGCCGGCATCTTTACCCCCTATATCGTTAACAAGGTCACTGCGGTGTTCACTCAAGGAAAGCTGACCGAGGCCGAGGCGCCGAAGAAGGTATGATTTAGGGACGGAATTGACTAGCCAAGGGCTGCTGGAGCTTCAGGCCGCGGGCTACTGAATTTAGCCTGTGTAAGGACGGGAACCCCCGTCCAAGGAGGGTCTATGAAGAAACTGCTTTCCATTGACGGCGGCGGCATCCGGGGGATCATCCCCGCCATGGTCTTGGCCGAGATTGAGCAAAAGACCGGCAAAAGCGTGGCCAAGATGTTCGATCTCATAGCCGGCACCTCCACCGGGGGGATCATCAGCCTGGTGCTGACCCGGGACGGCGGTGGGGGCGTTCCCAAGTATTCCGCGGCCGACCTGGTGGAGCTTTACGCCAGCCGGGGAGAGGAAATCTTCTCCCGTTCTTTCTGGCATGGCGTCAGTTCGGTGGGAGGAGTCGTCCAGGAAAAGTACCCCCATGAGCCTTTGGAAGGGATTCTCAAGGAATATCTGGATGATACCCTGTTGGACGCGGCCCTCACCAAGGTGCTCATCAGCAGCTATGACATTGAGAACCGCAGTCCCTTTTTCTTCAAGAGCTGGCGGGAGGAGACCAAGTGGCTGCTGATGCGCCAGGCGGCCCGGGCCACCTCCGCGGCCCCTACTTATTTTGTCCCGGCCTTGGTTCTGGTGGAGAATAAACCCCTGCCCCTGATAGACGGCGGCGTCTTCGTCAATAACCCGGCCATGTCCGCGTATTCGGAAGCCAGGCGGATTTTTGACGAGGAAGACCAATTTCTCATGGTTTCACTGGGCACCGGTCAGTTGACCCGTCCCATTACCTTCGAACAAGCCAGGGACTGGGGTCTGGCGCAGTGGGCCTTGCCCATCCTCAGCGTGGTCTTCGACGGGGTCAGCGACGCGGTGGATTATCAATTGCTCCAGATTCTCGGGGAGGAGCGGTTCTTCAGATTCCAGGTCACCCTGGACACGGCCAACGACGATATGGACGACGCGTCGCCCGCGAATATCGACGCCCTGAAGAAGGAAGCGGAGCGCATCAAGACCGCGCAGGCAGGCGATATTGCCAAGGTGTGCGACCTCCTGATGGCGCCCTGATAACGGGCGTTAATCCTACACTCCCTGGAGAATTTGGGGAGGGCCGGGGACCGCGAGTTTCCGGCCCTCCTTAATTTTTCAAATTCCATAATTTGGGGGGAATCAACATGGAAGCCGGATTGATGTAAAGCAGAGCTTCGAGCCAATAGCCTTCCTAAGCGGCGTTTGGGAACGAGGATAAATTAGGTTTCAAACCAGAACTCTCTGGCCTATTCGTTATCTTTTTTAATCCTAGGGTATTGAAAGGAAAATTGGCCTTTTAAGATTATAAAGACCATTACAACCAAGAGGAGACCCCAAACACCATGTTTTTCCAAGATGTTAACTAAGATATCCATAATTGATCTCCTCGCTCCTTGGAGAGGATTCCCAAGAGATTGCTAAAATTTTCTATATAAATTTTTTAATAAACATAAAATTCAATTTAATTTCTAATCAGCTTTAATCGGCAAATTTATTAGTTTGTCAAAATGCTTTGCAAAAAAAACCGAGCGCTGCAAGTCAATTGCAACGCCCGGTCAAAAATATAGTTAATCCTAAAAAAACAAAAGTCAAGGCTATTCTTAATTTATTAAATATATTAGGGTGTTATCCTGATTCTGTCGATATATAGTATAACTCATTTGATTTGTTATATTTTTTGGTGATAAAGCCAAAATATTCGATAACGTTGAGTCTTAATATTATATCAATGTTTATTGAAAGCTCATTTAATTAAAGTATTCAAGTAAATAATCACTCATAGTTTGCTATTTTGACTCAATATTGCAATAATTAAGGAGAAAATTAAACATATTGTTCATCTGGTTCCCTAACTATGCTTGGAAACCAGATGATTACCATGTCTAATGCATATCGTCCTCTATATCTTCAATGCCCAAATCTTGAAGAAGTCTCTTTAAGCAGAGTTTAACTCGTCTGTTCTTCAAATCTGCAGGACCTACTCGAATAAATGCTGATGATACAAGTTCATAAAAGTCTACTCCAAAATTAAATAGCTGTTCCATCGCATGATAGGAAGGGAGGGTTTTGATAGAGATGTTATATTCACTATGAGCGATCTTTTTATGCCTAACTATTTCAAAGCGCCTTAAGTCATCCCTATATTTTTTTCGGAACCTCTTGAATGTTTTCTCAAGTGCAAAAATTCTGTCATCCAATTCTAATGGCCCATCATACCTTCGAATAAACCTTATAATTTCTAATTCATTTAATATTTTTGAATCAACTTTATCCAAATGACGTAAAATACCACCGATAGAATTAAGTTCATGCTTGTTCTCATATTCATAAATTTTAAATATGCATAGTGAAATATTTTCAATTGCGCGTTGTTGGACATGGCCGAAAAATAATTCTCCAACACCTTTTTGAATAATTTTATCGGCATTAACAGAAATCAAACAATAGATATCTAAATCATCGCGTAGTCCAGCTAACAGCTTTGCGAGGCCTATATTTTTTTTATCGATCTGTGTGCCCATCAAACTATACATAGAGAGCTTCATTCATCTTTAAAAATCATTGCTATGATAATTCTTTTATAATTTTCGGCCACAACTCCCCTGCCTTTCCGGGTAGAAAATAATCAGTGACGCTGCGGGTCAGGATAGAGGGCTCCAGGTTGTTTTCCACGATCACTGCGCCGTGGTCTTTGGCGGTGTGGGGGAGGTAGTTGGCCGGCGAAACTTCGCCGGAGGTGCCGATGATCAAGAGCAGGTCGCAGGAAACGGCCAGATCGTCGGCCTCGTCTTGGGCCGCGGGCGGGATGGGTTCGCCGAAGAAGACCACGTCCGGGCGGATGAGGCCGCCGCAGAGGCAATAAAGGGGAGGCTTGCTAAAGTCCAACGTCTCCCGGGGGTGCTCGCCCCGGCAAGTGTCGCAGACGAAGCGCAGGGCGTTGCCGTGGTACTCTACCACGTGCTTGCTGCCTGCGGCCTGGTGCAGGTTGTCCACGTTCTGGGTGATGACGCCCTTAAGCTTCCCTTGGGCCTCCAGTTCCGCCAGCGCGAAGTGCGCGGGGTTGGGTCGGGCCGCGGTGAGGGTTAAGTCCATTTCCAGAAGAAGTTGCCAGACCTTGGCGGGATTCCGGCGGAACGCGGTAATGGTGGCGTATTCCATGGGATCGAAGCGCTCCCACAGCCCGCCGGGGCTGCGAAAATCCGGAATGCCGGACTCCACCGAGATGCCCGCGCCGGTTAAAGCCACGAGGCGGTGGTGTTGCCGGATCAGCGCGGCCAGTTCTTGGGGATTGATCTCTCTCATAATAAGAATGGTTCAAAGTTCAAGGTTCAAGGTTCAAAGTCAAGAGCAATATCTGACAAGAACTTTCAAGGCAACTGTTTCTGGTGCATAGAACGCACATAACACATAACTTGCCCTTAGCCTTGAACTTTGAACTTTGAACCTTGAACTAAACCTGCCAGGGCCAGGCGCTTTTTGTTCGCGGCCCGGATATCCCGGGTGCCCAGCCAGATGAGGACCGCGGCGAAAATGAGCCGCAGATTGGCCTCACTCAGGAGGTGGGCCAGGGTGCCGCCCAGATAAGTGCCGATGATGATTCCCGGCACCAGGCCGGGGAGGACCCGAAGGACCACGTTCCCCAGACGCCAATGGGTATACGCGCCCACGGAGCCCCCGGGGACCATGGCCAACAGGGAACTCCCCTGGGCGGTATATTGGCTGTGGCCCACGGCCAGGACCAGGGCCGGCACCATGATGGAGCCGCCCCCCACTCCCATCATCCCTGAGAGAAACCCCGCCACCGCGCCGCTGGCCAGCAGGACCGCGATCTTTTGCCAGCCCTCGGTGGGATGGGACAAAAAGGCCAGATGGGACAGGTATGGTTTGCTGAGCAGCAAAAGCGAGACGCAAATCACGAAAATGCCGAAGGCCTTTTTGAGTTTCCATTCCGGTAGGGCATTGGCGTACACCGCGCCGAATCTGGCGGTGAAGATAGCGGACGCGGCCAGCACCGCCGCGGCCACAATGTCCACCGAACCTTGCAAATAATAAGTGACGGCTCCGGAGAGGCCGGTGAACACCAGGGCCATGAGGCTGGTGCCGTGGGCCTGGTGTTGATCGAAATTGAAGAAGGCCACCATCAGGGGGATCATGATCACCCCGCCGCCGAGGCCCACCAACCCGCCGAAAAGTCCGGAAACGAGACCGATTATGATACTCACGAATACCATCGCCTTTTTAGATATGATCTTGATGAGAATAATTCCAGGGCAGGATTTTACCGGGAAAATTTTTTATTCTAATTCTGCCATTTTTCAAAAATTTAGCAACCCCGACCCTGGCAGACCAGAGGAAAGGAATCACAGACCTTGCAGTTACCGCCACAATTATCTCAATGACTGAGAACTGCTGGAGACAATTACTGCGACCTTGAAATCGGGGACCGATCATGAACCCAACGGGTGACAAGGAAGAAAGAAGATTGCCTGGCAAAGCTCCACTGCACTTTGTGGTCAGGGCGCGGGTCGCATCCTGAGGGATAAAAAGGTGGAGCAGGCGCCCCGGCCTGATGATGACAGCCGCGGGCGCTGCTCCCTTATTTTCGGAGTTTTTATTCGGGGCGAATGGTGACCACGGGGCAGGGCGCGGCCTGGACTATTTTATCAGCCACACTCCCGAAGAGGGTGCGTTCCAGGCCCTTGCGGCCGTGGGTGCCCATGATGATTAAATCGATCTTTTCTTTTTGGGCCAATTCCAAAATCTTATCCGCGGGCGAGCCGACATCCACTCGGGTTTCGAGCTTGGGGAATTTCTGAAAGTATTCCTGGACCACGGCGGCCATTTTTTTGCGCGCGGCCGCCAAAGCCTCCTCCTGGAAACCCTGGATAGAGGCATGGGGGACGTAAAACGCAGAAAATTCAGACAGGTCCTGGGCCACGAAAGCTACGTACAAAGTGGCTCCGAATTTTTCCACAAAGATGGAGACCCAGGGTAAGAAGGTCTCATATTTCGACGCAAAATCAATGGGGAAGAGGATCTTTTCAACCTGTGGCATTTGTCAGCCTCCTTAAGCGAAATCGTCGCAGCTTGTGATATTGTATTGGTTAAGATAATACCGTGTTGGTCCTGTATCAATGCCTCCAGATATTTTGCCGGGAAAAAGCCGGAACCCCTTGACCCGGCTGAATAGATAGACCGCCTCAACCGTGAAATTCCCTCAAAAAATGCTTGCCAAACATTATTTTGGTTATTATATTTCCCCAGCGCCCATACCTGTGGCTATACTTCATGAAGATTGGGGTGAGAGAGATCGGCGAAATCCTTTTCAGTCGGGACCATTTGTGGATCAGGATGGATGACGATATCCGCGCCACCCTGGGGATGACCGATTTTCTCCAGGAAAAGATGGGAGAGATTTACTCCCTCAGGTTGCCGGAAGAAGGCGAAGAATTGATCAAAGAGGAGTCTTTCGGCTCGCTGGAAGCCAAAAACGGCCGCCGGGAGCTGACGGCCCCCATTTCCGGCGAAGTGATCGAACTCAACTACGAGGCCCTGGAAGTTCCGGAGATTATCAACGACGATCCCTTGTCCGAAGGCTGGTTGCTGAAAGTGGAGATGCCATCCGGACAGGAATTTGATGACCTGCTCAGTGAAGAAGAATACGAGGATTATTTAAGAGAAGAAGAGTTAGAGGAGGAGTAGCCACCATTTACCCCCTGAATTAGCCCTATTCTCTCTTCGACAAAATCTCCATTGGCCTAAACTCCCCTGGCGGCAACCGCCGGGGTTACTGACCCCCCGATAGAGTAATGCCTAAGTCTAAACCCGATACCCGTTTCTTTCCCTGGCTTTGGGGACAATTAACCTCCATCCGCCTTACTGTTTTTTTGCTCCTGATCCTGGCGGTAGTGGCCGTAGTGGGGACCGTAGCTTTCCCCGGCATTTACTACCAGGCCTGGTTTCTCTTACCCCTGGGGTTGCTGGCCCTGAATCTTTTGGCCTGCCTGGTGGAGGGTCTCCCTCAGGCCGTTAAAAAAGCCGCCAGCCCTTATACCGTGGAGAAGGCGCTCACTTTGCCGGAAAGAGGGCGCTTCCGCTGGCCGGGGGAGGCCGAGGCCGTGACTCTGGCGGAAGAGGCCCTGCGCCGGGAACTGGGGCGGCCGCACCGGAAAATTATTGACGAAAAAGAAGTCTTTTTTTATGACCGGGGCCGTTGGCGGCCCCTAGGCCCGTATATCGTGCACCTGGGCCTGGTGCTGATCCTGGCCGGGGGCGTGGTGGGCAAATTCTGGGGCATTGAAGGCCGGGTTTTGCTCCAGCCGGAGCTGCCGGAGAGCTCCATTAAACTGGATAACAAAAAGACCATGCCCCTGGCTTTTCAGGTGCGCCTGGAGCGTTTTCAAGTCCTTTATTATGAGGATGGTTCCGGCACTCCCAAGGAATTCCGCTCCGATTTGACCTTCTTACAAGATGGCGAAGAGAAGGAGCGGGTCATTTGCCGGGTGAACGATCCGGTGACTTTTGGGGGTTACACCTTTTATCAGTCCAGCTACGGCGTCATGCCCAGCGGACCGGTTCAGCTTAAAGTTTCCCGGGGAAATAAGCAGCAGGTGTTGGAGCTGTTCCTGCGGCGTTGGGTGCGCCTGCCGGAAAGTGATGGCCAATTCATGGCAGTGCGGGTGGAGGCCAATCTCCAGGGCCATGGGCCTGCGGTGCAACTGGCTTACCGCTCCGGCTCCGGTCACCCCCAAGTCTTCTGGCTGCTCCAGAAGCATCCGGAATGGGCGGAGCCCCACGGAGCCTTCCGCTTAACCATGGCCCCCTTAAACTTGCAGTATTATTCCGTTCTCCAGGTGAAGCAAGACCCCGGAGTCTGGTGGGTTTACGCAGGATTTATCCTGCTTCTGGTCGGCATGTATCTCGCCTTTTTCCGGCCTTCCCAGCGTTGGGCCGTAGTGTTGCAAAGAGGCAAGGGCGGCCGCTGGGATGGGCGGCTCCTGGGGGCCAGCCCCCGGGGAAAGGAGAGCTTTGCGCTCCACACCGAGCGGCTGCTGGCGCGCCTTCAGGGAGGAGCTTCGTGATGTTAAGCACGGTCTATGGCGGGTTGATGCTGCTCTATCTGGCAGTGGGCCTGCTCTTTTTAGCCGCGGGGCTGTGGGCCTCTCCCTCTCTCAATCGCTGGGCCCGAGTGCTTTTTGGCGCGGGCCTCGCGACCCATACCGCGGGTCTCCTGGGGCGGTGGTGGGAGTCCTATCACCTGGCTCTGGGGCATACGCCCCTGACCCATTTTTCTGAAAAGCTCCGCCTGGTGATTCTGCAGGCCCCCATGTCCAATTTCTACGAATCCCTGGTATTCTTTGCCTGGTGCTTGCCGTTTCTGGCTATCCTCACCTTCCGCCGCCACCTCCGGGACTATCTGGGCACGGTGGTGGCCCTGGCGGCCTGCCTGCTGCTGGCTTACGCCTCCCTGGGCGGGGTGGACAGCCGCATCAAGCCCCTGATGCCCGCGTTGAAAAGCAACTGGCTCCTGTTTCACGTGGTCACCTGCTTCCTGGGATACGCGGCCTTCACCCTGGGTTGTGGAGTGGCCCTAATCTACCTCTTCCAGGAGCGGCGGCCCCGGCCCTCCTTGCAGCCCCTGCCGGAGTTGGACCGGCTCATTTACCAGGCCACCATTATCGGCTTTTTGCTCCTGACCCTGGGGATCTTGACCGGCGCGGTGTGGGCGGAAACCTCCTGGGGCCGCTATTGGAGCTGGGACCCCAAGGAGACCTGGTCCCTGATCACCTGGCTGGTATACGCCACTCTGCTCCACGCCCGCCTGGTGAAAGGCTGGCAAGGCCGACGCATCGCCTGGCTGGCGGTGTTGGGTTTCGCGGCCGTGCTCTTCACCTACTTTGGAGTAAGCTTTCTGCTGCCGGGACTGCATTCTTACCTGACGTAAGTTTTTCTCACGCAAAGACGCTAAGACGCAAAGGCGCAAGACAAAATAATTGGGGCATGGTCCGGGCTGTGCCCCATAATTTTTATTACCTAGGCAGATCTTCTTAACACGCCTTTTGCTGAAGCTGTCTTAGAGTTATCATCTTTTCCTAAAAACAAATAAAAAACAAATACCGGATACTTCGAATGTCATTAGATATTCACACCCCCCCGGCGATGGGGAAAACGTCCACTTGTCCTTTGATCAGCAAAATTCTTTGGCCGTCGATCATCCTGTTGATTTTTTTGGCTCCGGTCTTCCTGTCAGGCTGCGGCGTCCAGCAACTGGCTAGGGGGGAGTTGGAAGCGCCCCGGGTTAAGTTCCAGTCCCTGGCCGTGGGCCTCCCCGGGGGCCGGGGCCTGCCTCTGGAATGCGCCCTGCTGGTGGAGAATCCCAACCCCCAAGACCTGCGGGTCCTGGGGTATGACTATGAGTTCCGGCTGGAAGGCCAAAAAGTGATGCAGGGGGAGAGCCGCCAGGAAGTAATTCTCCCGGCTCGGGGCCAGACCCTGGTGACCGTCCCCATCCTGGTCAATCTTCAGGCCCTGCCCCGGTTCCTACCAGCCGTCCTCAATAATCAAAGACTCAACTATCAAATCTCCGGGGGAATCCGCCTGGCTTCCCTCCTGGGAGGCTTCCGGGTGCCTTTCAGCTTCCAGGGTCAAATGACCCCCAGGGAAGGGCGGGAGCAGTTGCAAATGTATTTGAGGTAAGGAAAGGGGGAAAAGGGGAAGAGGAAAAGGGAAAAAGGCAAAGAATCGACCTGTTCCTTTTCCCTCTTCCCCTCTTAACCTTTTCCCCTCTTTCCCCCATTTTGATCTTTTCACCCACCTCCTGGGAAAAACATCAATATGTTAAAATAACCATCATGAAGCACCTGCCCGCGGTCTTGACCCTGGTCCTGGGGGTGGTGGTGATGGCCGGGCTGCTGATCCTGGGGGCCATGAGCCAGAACTGGGTGGCGCCCGTCTGCTACCTGGCCGTAGCCGTGGTTTATTACGGCTGGTACCGCTTGTTGCTGCAACTGGCCCGGCGGGTTCTGGGCGTGGGAGAGGAAGACGAAGACGATGACCAGCCCTTTTTTCCGGGTTGAACTGGAGCCGCCCCCCTGGCTTTATCACTTAATGGCCCGGGGACCCTTCTTTAAACGGGTCTATCGCCTCTTCCTGGCCGACCTGACCGCGGCTCTTCCCCCGGGGGCCTCTCTTTTGGATGTGGGCACCGGCCCCGGCTATCTCCTGGATTATTTGTTGGCCCTGCGTCCTGATCTCCGGGTCTTTGGCCTGGATCTGTCCTACCAGATGCTACGCCGGGGACAGGCGCGCCGGACCCGCCTCGCTTTGCCTTCCTGGCCGGGGGTTGTGGGCCGAGCCGGGGACTTGCCCTTTCTCCCCGGAGTTTTCGACCAGGCCCTGGCCACCTTCAGCTTCCACATCTGGCGGCGTCCGGCTAAAGGGGTGGCGGAAGTCTCCAGGGTGCTGAAGCCCGGCGGCCGGGCCTGGTTCTATGAAATGAACCGGGAGGCCGCTTCGCAGCAACTTCGCGCCTTCGCCGCGGCCGAGAAAATCCCTTATCTCCTGGTTTATTTGGGGTTCAGAACCATGAGCTGGCACCATGCGTTGCGGGCTGGGGATTTCGCCCGGGTCTTCAAGGAGGCCGGGGTGAGCCGCTGGCGCCTGGAACCCGTGCATCACCTCTTCTGGCGGGGGGAAGTGGAAGCTTAGGGCCGGGTGGAGACAAGACCAGGCCAACCTGATCTTGCTTTTCAATCCTGAATGTTGATACCAAATTCCTAGTGCCTGAGTTCTCAGCTCTCCGCCACTTCGTAGCCCGCGGCTTTGATCAACTTCTCCAAGTCGTCCCTGGGGATGGGTGCGGGGCTCTGATAAGAGACCCGGCCGCTGGCTAGGTCCACCTGCACCTCCGAGACTCCCGGCAGGCTCTGCAGGGCCTTGGTCACCGCCGCCGCGCAATGGCCGCAGCTCATTCCTTTGACTTTGATTTCCGGCATGGCGCGCCTCCTGAAGTTGAGTAGCCAGTAGCCAGTGGTCAGTAGTCAGTTTCTCTCTGGCTACTGGCAACTGGCTACAGGCTGATTCACTCGAATTTCTCCTTAAATTATTATTTCTTTCAAGACCCCAAAGCCTGGCGGAGGATGAAGCTCCCCTTAAGAACCCCCAAGGCCCGGGCCACAGGAAGGCACTTGGCTTGGAGCAGGAAAAATAGCCGAGGGTCATGTAAATGGCTCATGGTCTCGAAATGGCCCATGCCTTTGGCCAGAATGAGATCGGCTTCCTGGTATAATTTCTGAAACTTGGCGTCCGTCTCCGCCAACACCAACCCCACGGTGCGTGCGCCGGTGTCCGCCACCGGCTCCAGGTCATCCATCAAGCCGGAGGCAGCCAAATCCTCCCGGGTGAGATCATTCTGAATGGGCCCGCCTTTGACCACGTAGAGCGCCTGCCAGCCCAGGCCCCGCAGGAAGGTGACCAGGGGCAGATCAAAGAATTGCTCCCCCGCGTTGTCCGCCAGATAGAGGAGCAGGCCCCCAGAGCCTTCCAATCGGCGGCGGAACGTCTCCAGATCGTTATGGGTCCAGTTGACCTGGGAGAGCATCTCCCGGGTCACTTCCTCTTCTTCCCGGAAAAAATCGATGGCATTGCCCACCACCGCCAGCCGCAGGAGAGAATCCAGGTCTTCGCTATAGGAAGGCGCGATGCGGGCATGCATATGGGCCAGGTATGCGGTTTCCGTGTTTTTACGGCTGGAAAAAGGGTCGGGATTGCCGGTCAGGTCCCGGATGGCCCGATGAAAGAGATTGGCGATGCCCGCGGGGATAGCTCCGGGACGGAATTCTTGACGGACGATGTCCAGAGACGCGCTACGGGCCTGCTCCTGCTTTTCCGGAGGAGCGGCGGTTAAATCCACCGTCAGATCCACCAGACGGAGCAGGCAGTCATAACATTCCGGTTGAATGGTCATGGATTGCATAAAGTAAGCAGTAAGCAGTAAAGAAAGGGCGGCTTAGGATAATTTTTTTTCTGCTCACCGCTTACTGCTCACTTTCATTTATTAACCTGCGCAGAAAACACCGTCAAGCCTTGTCAGATGAAGGTAGGGAAGGTATGATGGAACATGAGCAGCATCTTTAAGTGGCGGGAAGAAAACGCGAAAGCCTTGTGGGCGGAGAGCCGGCGTTTGCTGGCGGGGGGCGGCATCCTGGCGCTGCCCACTGAGACCTTTTACGCCCTGGCCGCCGATCCTTTTCAGCCCGCGGCCTTAAAGCGCCTCTATGCGGTCAAGGGCCGGGCCGAGGAAAAGGCCGTGCTGCTGTTGGTGGCTGATGCGGAGATGGTCCCCCGGGTGGCCCGGGAAGTGCCGGAGTTGGCGCGCCGGCTTATGGCCCGGTTCTGGCCCGGGCCCTTGACCTTGATTTTGCCGGCCCGGGGAGAATTACCGGACCTGGTGACCGGCGGCACCGACACCGTGGGCGTCAGACAGCCCCGGCAGCCCCTGACTTTAAGGCTGCTGGCCGCGTTGGGTTCGCCTCTGACCGGCACCAGCGCCAACCGCGCCGGGCGTGACCCCTTGACTCTGGCTGCAGACGTGGCCCGGGAATTCGGGGAAGACGTGGACCTGATCCTGGACGCCGGACCCTGCCCCGGGGGCCTGCCGTCCACCATAGTGGATGTAACTGTGATTCCGCCCCGCTTGGTGCGTTCAGGTGCCATAAGCAATGCAGAATTGGCAGAAATTATCCCTGACTTGAAAATGGCAGGACCTTAACTTTGAACCTTGAACCTTGAGCTGTATTTATCATGGCCAAAGAACCGGTAGTCGTCGCGCTTGATTTGGGGGGCACCAACGCCCGCCTGGCCCTGGTGGATCGCGACGGGGAGATCCTGGCCCGCTGGGAGTGGGCTACAGCCACCATGCCGGACCAGGACGCCCTGGTGAACACCCTGGCCGCGGACCTGGCCGTGTGCCAGGAAAAAGCCGGGGAACTGGGAGCCGAGGTCAAAGGCATGGGCATGGGCGTGCCGGGTCGGGTCCTCCCCCAGGAAGGCCGGGTGGCTTTTTCTCCCAACATCCCGGCGCTGAACGACTGCCTCCTGGTGCCCCGCTTGCAGCCCCAGTCTCCTTGGCCCCTGTTCCTGGAAAACGACGCCAATCTCTTCGCCCTGGGCGAACACTGGCTGGGCGCGGGCGAGGGGCATCGCCAGATGCTGGGGATAACTCTAGGGACCGGCGTCGGCGGCGGCTTGATTCTCGATGGCCGGCTGTGGTCGGGAACCGCGGGCACCTCCGGGGAAATCGGCCATCTTACCGTGGACCCGGTGGGCAAAAAATGCCACTGCGGCAACCGGGGCTGCCTGGAGACCATGGCTTCCGGCTTCTGGGCCGTAGTCTGGGTCAAGGAGCAATTGGCCAAGGGCGTCGGGTCCTGGCTGCGGGAACTTTATGAAGCTGACGCTGAGGCCCTCACAGGGGAAACTTTGGTGGCCGCGGCCCTGCAGCGGGACTCTTTGGCCATTAAGGCCTTTGAACGGGTGGGGCGTAGCCTGGGACAAGCCATTGCCGGGGTGGTCCACCTTTTGGGAATTTCCCGGGTAGTCATCGGCGGCCGCTTTGCCCGGGCCTGGGAAGTTTTTGAGATGTACCTCCAGGAAGAACTCTACCGGCGACTCACCCTCTTTCCCCGGGAGGCCCTGAGCGTGGTCCCCGCCAAGCTGGGGGACGACGCCGGCATGATCGGCGCGGCCAAGCTGGCCTGGGACCATCTGAACGAGAAATGATTCTCTAAATTACCTGATAACTCATTAATCTCCGTACCTTAATCATTCTAAACCATTGCCGGGTGGGCTTTTGTAAGAGCAAGACCGCGGCCATTATCTGCAGGGATATTTTAATCAGACCAACTATCGAGAAAATTAGGTTTTTCTGAAAAACCATGACAATCACGGGAAAGGCAAAGGGAGCGCCTATAAGAAATACGATTAGGTAGAGCAGTCTGGCCCAGTTGCGGCCGCGCCAAATCATGAATAATAAGAAACCGCTGATCAATGTGCCGAAAATTATGGCGGAAATACCGATTGCCAGTGATTGGGGTTGCATAAAGTCGGGTTGCTTGACAAAGAAGGAGACGAAATCCAGAGCCAGGGAAGCACAGACCAATTGCACGGCATAGAGCACTTCTCTGGGGCGCTCTTTAATTTCAGGGGGCTTTTCTTCGTTCATTTCTACCCTTTCTTTGATTGACGAGATATAAATGTATCGGGCCAATCAGGCTTGCATATTAAAATATTAAGATTTCGGGGCGCGGCAGGGGACAACACCATAACCGCGGCTCCCTAAAGAATCTTGGAGACAGACCCATGAAGCAAATTCCCGTGGCCCGACCCACGTTGGGGGAAGAGGAGGCCGCTGCGGCCCGGCGGGCCATTCTCTCCGGCTGGGTGGTTCAGGGCCCGGAGGTGGAGGCCTTTGAAAACGAGTTCGCAGCCCTGGTGGGAGCGCCTCGGGCGGTGGCCTGCTCCAGCGGCACCGCGGCCCTGCACCTGGCGCTGGCGGCTCTGGACATTGGGCCTGGTGATGAAGTTATCACCGTGTCCCACTCTTTCATCGCCACGGCCAACGCGGTGCGCTACGTGGGAGCCACGCCGGTGTTCGTGGACGTGGCATACGCCACCGGCAACATTAATCCCGACCTGATCGCGCCGGCCATCACCTCCCGCACCAGAGCCATCCTCGCTCCTCATCAGTTGGGGATACCCTGCGACCTGGGGCGCATCCTGACCCTGGCCAAAGAACACAACCTCAAAGTGGTGGAAGACGCGGCCTGCGCCATCGGCTCGGAGATCAGCCCGGCTCCCGGCGAGTGGGAACTCATCGGGCGGCCTTGGGGGGACCTGGCCACCTTTTCCTTTCATCCTCGGAAGGTCCTCACCACCGGAGACGGCGGCATGATCACCGGCAGGGACCCGGAAATCATGGCCCGCATGGCCCGCCTCCGCACCCACTCCATGTCCCTGTCCACCGCGGAACGTCAAAAGGCTGGAGGCATTGTCTTCGAGCAATACCCGGATGTGGGCTTTAATTACCGGTTGAGCGACATCCAGGGCGCGGTGGGCCGGGAACAGTTGAAACGCCTGCCCGGCCTGGTCGCAGAGAGACGGCGGTTGGCGGCTCGTTACCGGGAGGCCCTATCCGCCCATCCTTTGCTGGACCTGCCCCAGGAGCCTTCCTGGGTCCGGAGCAATTGGCAATCTTTCTGGATTATCATGAAAGAAGAATGTCCCCTGCAGCAGAAAGAAGTGATGCAGGCCCTGCTGGACAAGGGCATCCGCACGGTGCGGGGGGTGATGTGCGCCCACCGGGAGCAGGCTTACCGGGATTTGCCCTTAAGATTTCCCCTGCCGGTGAGTGAACGCCTCCAGGACCGGAGCGTCATCCTGCCCCTATACCCCGGCATGACCGACGGGGAACAGGAGCAAGTCATCTCCGCCCTTTTGGACATCCTCAAGTAAGAGATAAGGCGGGCCTGTGGGCCCGCCTTTAGTTTTTTTTAAATTGACATCGAAGGGTTTTTTTCGCAAGGGCGAACACAAGGTTCGCCCCTGCAGTTTAATGCCCTTTTATTGCGAAATGGCATTCCAGGCTAAAAATGGATTTCAAATAAGGAGCTGATGGAATCTTCCCGGTGAATGTTGAGTATGGCCCGGGCAAAGATATTGGCCACGGAGAGCTGCACGATCTTGGGGCAGGCCTTGGCCTGGTCGCCTAAGAGGATAGTGTCAGTGACCACCAGGCGCTTTAAAGGGGATTCGGTGACCCGGTCCACCGCCGGACCGGAGAGCACCGCATGGGTGCAGCAGGAATTGACGCTGAGCGCGCCCCGGCTCATAATTACCTTGGCGGCTTCGGACAAGGTGCCCCCGGTGTCGATGATGTCATCCATGATGACCACATCCTTGCCCAGAACTTCGCCGATGAGGTGCAGGGCCTGGGCCTTCCCCGGCGCGTCCCGGCGTTTGTCGATCAGGCCCAGGGTCGCGTCCAGGCGCTTGGCATAAGCCCGGGCCCGGGGCACCCCGCCCGCGTCCGGGGAGACGATGGTCAGGTCATCCTGAAAATTCTCCCGGATGTAAGGGATCATGATGGGGGAGCCGTAAAGGTTATCCACTGGAATGTCGAAAAAGCCCTGAATCTGGCCCACGTGCAGGTCCATGGTGAGTACCCGCTGCGCGCCTGCCGTGGAAAGCAGATCGGCCACCAGCTTGGCGGTGATGGGCACCCGGGGGGCCACTTTCCGGTCCTGGCGGGCATAGCCGAAATAGGGAATGACCGCGGTGATGCGCCGGGCGGAGGCCCGTTTCACCGCGTCGATCATAATCAAAAGCTCCATCAGGTTATGATTGGCCGGGGGGCAGGTGGGCTGGATCAGAAAGACGTCCCGGCCCCGGACGTTTTCGCCGATCTCCACCCTGATCTCCCCGTCGCTGAAGGTGGTGACCAGGGCTTGACCCAGGGGCATGGAGAGTTGCTCGCAGATTTTGCGGGCCAACTCCGGGTTGGCGTTGCCCGTAAATATCCGGATTCCATTTTCAATAGCGGCTGCATTCATCATTTTGTCTCTAAGGGGATTGGTTCAGAAGCGCAGATTCGCTCGCGCGGGTTTCCGGAAAAGAATGATAAATCATAGGGTAGGGTGGAGGCAAGATTAATTTCCGGGGGCGCAACTTTTTCTTGTATGACCAAGATTTTTACCCCGTGTTGCGCGGCCAGGGCCAGTTCCCGGGCATAATCCGGGTCTAACTCGGCCGCGGCCCGCAAGAGTTGGGCGTCTTCCCGCTGCACTACAAAGACTTGCCAGGCCAGGTGGCCCTGGCGCACCAGATTCGCCAACTCCTGGAGATGGCGGCGGCCCCGGGCCGTGACTCCATCCGGAAAAAGGGCCACCCCGTCTTCCACCCAGGTGACGCTTTTTACCTCCAGAAAAGCCGTTTTCCTCCCTAAATCCAGGGCAAAATCCAGGCGGCCCCCCTGGGGGAGAGTCACTTCCGGCCGCACCCTCTGGGGCCGGGGTATATCCGCCAGACCGTCCCCGGCCAGGGCGTCGGCCACCAGCTTATTGGGGGCCAAGGTGTCGATGCAGACCCAGCCCTCCGGGCCCTTAACAAAGCGCCAGGTGTACTGGGTCTTGCGTCCGGGACGGCCGTCTTGGGTGAGCAACACCTCCTGACCGGGTAGGGCACAGCCCCGCAGCGCCCCGGTGTTGGGCACATGGGCCCACACCCGTTGGCCATCAGCGAGTTCCACTTCGGCCAGAAAACGTTTCTCACGACGCAGAAAACAGCCAGAAATTAAAGGAGAGGAAAAACGCACGTGTGGGCTTCAGGAAGGTTAACTTGTTTTGACTTAACCAAAAACTAAAAATGTATTAAAACGCGTACCACACCCGGAGCCAGTTTTGCCAATCGTCGCCCCGCTCCCGGGAGCCGGTTTCCATCTGCGTTTTGAAGACGAAACTCCAGCGCCCCAAATCGTATTTTATCCCCGGGCCCAGGCCCATCACTCGCTCACCAAAATGCCGGTTCAGGGTAAAGCCCTGATCCGAGTTAGGGTAATACAGGTAACCGAACAGACCCACCTTGAAGCTGGGGGCCAGGCGGTAATTCATGGAGTAATTGAACAAGGGCAGGGAATCGTTATGCCGCCGGGGGTCCAGGGAGGGAGTATCCCGGTTATACAGGAAGGAGACGTTTAGCTCCATGTTCCGGGAAAACTTCAGGGTGGCGCCGCTTTCTTGATCGGTCTCCGTAACCGCGGGGTCGTCGGCAGATCGAAACCTGCTGGGGGAAGAAACAACCGGCTTTTCGCCCAACTTCTGGGCATCCAGGGAGGAAGCAGCGGTCAGGGCCACGCCGGGGGAGCGCAAATCCCTCCACGCTCCCATATCTCCAGCCGTTCCCTTTCCGGGAAGGCAGATACTCAGGACCAGCCCCAAAATCACGGCCAGCCAGGCCATCCCCCTGCGTCCGTGCATGCCGTTTCTCCCCACTTCTGGTAAGCATTACTATAAATCTTTATCGGCACAAAGTCAAGGAGAGAAGAATATTTCAAAGGTTAAGGGAGGGTCAGGACATGGCCGGACAATGAGCAAATATTATCAGGAAGCCAAGGCTTAAATATACCGAAAATCCGAAGACCGGAGACCTAAGACCGGATTAAATAGGCCGCCCGAAGATCTGGGCCAGGATTTCCCGGCCGCCCTGGTTTAGCAGGCGTTCCGCCAGGGCCCGGCCCAGGGATTCGGCCTCACTCGGAGCGCCGGTGATGCTGTCGCGAATAATCTTACGGCCATCCAGGTCACCGATGAGGGCTTCAAAGGTAAGAACGCCGTCCCGCAGCTGCCCCAGGCCCGCCACCGGCACCACGCAGCCTCCCTCCAAACGGGCCAGGAAACCCCTCTCGGCCCTCACCGCGGCGTGGGTCACCGGGTCATCCAATAAGGCAACAAGCTCCCGGGTCCGAACGTCCTCGGCCCGCACTTCCAGCCCCAGGGCTCCCTGGCTGATGGCCGGCAGCATCTCTTTTTCCGTCAGGAAACCCCGGCTGACGTGAGTCAGACCCAAACGGGCCAGCCCCGCGGCCGCCAGGATCAGCGCGTCCAGGCCCTGTTCGCTCATTTTCCGCAGCCGGGTGTCCACGTTGCCCCGGATGGGGACCACTTCCAGGTCGGGCCGCAAGTTAAGGAGCTGCACCCGTCTTCTCAGGCTGCCGGTGCCCACCCGGCCCCCCCGGGGGATATCAGCGATGGTGTGGTAACTGTTGGAGATGAACGCGTCCCGCCAATCCTCCCGGGAAGGCACCGCGGCGATCATCAACCCCTCGGGGACCAGTGCGGGCATGTCTTTCAGGCTGTGCACCGCCAGGTCCACCTGCCCGGCAAAGAGGGCCTCCTCAATCTCTTTGATGAACAGGCCCTTGCCCCCCACCTGGGCCAGGGGCACGTCTTTCAGCTTGTCACCGGAAGTCTTGATGATCACCAGTTCCACGGCCAGCCCGGGATGGCGCTCCTCCAGCCGGGCCTTGACCCAGTTGGCCTGGACCAGGGCCAACGCGCTGCCCCGGGTGCCGATGCGCAGGGAAGAAGGTTTTGGGTTTTGGGTTTTGGGTTTTTGGTTCATACGTGAGTAATACAAATTCCCGGAAATTATCTTGGCTTGGAACTCGGAACCAGGAACTTGGAACTGCTTTTAATGGCAGGTGCTGCACGAAGTGGCGGAGCAGCCGCCGCAGGACGCGCCCTTGGGATTGGAGGTGGCGGTAAATTTGTACCCCACCTTGGCGGAGCAGGCGCTCATCAGCTTTTCCACCTGTTTTTGATTGCAACTGGGGCACTCCACCTCGTCACTACCAAAGACCAGCTTCTCAAATTCACAACCGCAAGCCTGGCAACGGAATTCAAAAATGGGCATGTAACAACCTCGAATGATTGATTTTTGTCGGGAACGGGAATCACATTCTTTAGCCCCAATCCCAATTATTTATTTTACACTATTTCTTCTCGATTCGCACGGTTGCCCCTTGGGGCACCAGCTTAAGACAACAAGGGTCCCCCACGGTGATGCGGCCCACCAGGTTCACCGCGCTGGCCGGGCGGATTTCGCCGGGTACACTCGAAGGGGTGAGGCCGAAAAAGATGCAAAAAGCCTTGCCGGGAGGCCAATAGCCCAGGTCCCCCACCTGCACCACCGGGGTGGCGGTGTCGTCCAGGTCTGCAACCACATGGGGCACGGAAAAATAGATTTCATCCCCCCAGAGTTGGGCCTCCCCGGTGATGGGCAGGGCGCTGGCTAGGGCCTTGGCCGCGGGGGTGTCGCTCAGAAAGCCTTCAACGCGCTGATCTGCGGCAATGATGACGATTTCAGTGGGCATGAGTCCCCTCCAGTTCCTCTACCACCAGCGCGGCCAGCAGGGGAAAGAGCAGTTCGTGGTGGCCGGTCAGGGCATAGCCCTGCCCCACTCCCGCGGTGGGCCGCCGCACCACGTTGGTCAAGGGGCGGTAGTGTTGGACAAAATCCAGGTTGACGGTGGTCAGAGGCTCCACCTTATGGCCCAGGTTCCGGGCCAGGGTCACGGCCTTCAGAAAAACCTCGGGCATGATCACCGCAGAGCCCAGGTTGAGATACAGGCCCCCGGCCAGGCGGCTCACCAGCGCGGCAAAGATGCGAAAGTCCAGATGCGTAGTGGCGCCCAGGGCCTCCGGGTCCACCGAAGGATGGAGGTGGATGATATCCGTGCCCACGGCCACGTGCACGGTCAAAGGAACTCCCAGTTCCGCAGCCGCAGCCAGGAGGCTCAGGTCTTTATGAGGAAAATCTGACTCCAGCAGGCGACGGCCCACGGCTTCCCCCAACCCTATTTTCTGTTTCGCCCCCCAGGAGATGGCCTGATTCAGAAATTCCCCGGTCTCTTTGGCCATGCCGAAGCGGCCGCAGCCCAAGACCTCGTCCACGTCCTCGGAGGTCTGCCCGGCCATGGCGATTTCCGCGTCATGGACGATGCCCGCGCCGTTCAGAGCCACACCGGTAATCAATCCCTTACCCAGCAGGTCGATGAGGATGGGGCTGAGCCCCACCTTGAAGGGGTGCGCCCCCATGCCCAGTAGCACCTGGCGCTTTTCCCGATGGGCCTTTACCCAGGCCCCGGCCACTTCCCGCAGGGCCGTGCCCGCCAAAATCCGGGGCAGCCGGTCCACAAATTCTCTAAGGCTGCCGCCGGCCTGCCAGGGACGCCCAAAATCCTTATAACTGACCTTGGAAGGCCGGTCTTTCAGACTATAAGTCGTGATCCCGGACAGGTCCAAGGGCTCGATCTTTTTCATGGTTACGCCTTTTCCCCGAACTTCTCCGGGTACAACAGAAAATCCACCAGATCGCAGAGCACGTGGCCGATGGTGATGTGCACCTCTTGGACCCTGGGGGTGTTCCGGGAGCGGACAATCATGGCCAGGTCCGCCAAAGGCGCCATTTCCCCGCCCTCCCGGCCGCAGAGGGCCAGGGTTTTCAGGCCCAACTCCTTAGCTTTTTTTAGTCCCTTTATGACATTGGGAGAACCGCCGCTGGTGCTGATGCCCCAGGCCAGGTCTCCCGCCCGCCCCAGGGCTGCGATTTGTTTGGAAAACACTTCGGAGAAATCATAATCATTAGCCACCGCGGTGAGGATGGAAGTATCTGTAGTCAGGGCCAGGGCCGCCAAAGGGGGCCGCTCCACCTGAAACCGGTTGACGAACTCCGCGGCCAGGTGTTGGGCGTCCGCGGCGCTGCCGCCATTGCCGAAGATAAACACCCGACCCCCGGCCTGCAAGACCGCGGACAGCATCCGGGCCGCGGCCACCACCGCCGGGCCCTGCTCCTCCAGGAATTGCCGCTGCAAGCGGACCGTCTCTTCCACTGTGTTCTGCAACCGGGCCAACAGGGGCATATGGGGTCCTCTCTTTTACTGGGGGAGGTTGGGTAGGGGCGGGTTTTAAACCCGCCCTACACTGCCCTCCAATCAAGACAACAGCTTCAAATACCTCACCGGGCTGAAGAAAAGCGCTTCCGCCAGTTCGACGAGCAGCCGGGTAAGGGTCCGGGTCCCCGTATCCTTAGCCGCCCGGGCTGCCAGTTTGGGGAAATGAGCCTCCATCAGCGCGAAAAATCCGTTTTGAGCCTCGGTCAACTCCACGGTGATGGGAATGCGGCGCATCAAGGTCAGGAATTCCTTGACGCGGGAAGCATTTTCGGTGGTTAAGCCCCCGGCCAGATCCTGGAGATGGCGGTCAATAATGCCTCCCAAAATCTGGCCGCCGCGCACCGATTCCAGTTTCAAACCCAGAACGGCAGCCTCCTGGACCAGCTCCAGGATTTCCTCGCCGATGGATGAGAAGTCCGGCTCGATCTCCAATTTCCGCAACATCTGCACCAGATAATGGTTGAGGGTGATTTCCCCCGCGGCCTGGTAGAGGCGGGGCAGGGGCAGCCCTTCCCCGGCCATGGCTTTTAACAGGGGCCTGGCTCCTTCATAATTGTTGGAGATGAGGGTCAGGGCTTCCTCCTGGTTATGGCTGAGCAAGTCTTGCAAGATCTCGTTTTTCTCTTCCCGGAACATGTCGTTAAAAGAGTAATAGCGTTCCCCCAGATGGCGGACCATCACCGCAATCAGATCTTCCGGCGCCGCCTCCAAAACCTGGAAGAGTTTCTCCTTCAAAGAATGAAAATCCTGGATAGATTGACTCTCCATGATCTGGGTGCGGTAGAGATAACTACCCAGGTACACGGTAAAAAAATGGAGAAGCCGGCTTTTCAGAGTAGTGCCCGAGGTAAGCTGGAGCCGCCCCGCGCCCAGGAGCAGCGACCCTTGGACCTTGTCCTCGACTTCCTGGGCATCCACCCGGAAATGATAGATATTTGTGGGACACAGTCGGTGCCGGTCTTTGAGCCAGGTAATGGCCCATTGGTTGACGACCTTGGGGAAGTCCACCACCAGAGGTTTAATGCGGTTAACATAAAGGTCCTGGCCGGTGCCGGCGGCCGGAACGTTGCTCACCGTCCGCCCCAAAGATTGCAGAAAAGAGGGTTCCAGGGAGTCGGTGGTGAAATTTTGACCCAATTGCAGGGCTCGGGCCGCGTATTTCAAAACCTGTAACGTTTCCAGGCCCGCCAGGTCCGAGAAGAACCAGCCGCAACTGGTGTACATCAGTAGGGCGTGGCGCTGCATCTCCAGAAGCATCAGGGCCGGGACCCAATCGCTTCGGTTTAGATTAGGAGTCCCTTCCTGGGAGAAGAACCGGGCCAGCGTCTCGGGGGTCCGTTCCAGGATTACCTGTATATAAGCGTTGCGGGCCGCCCAGGGGTCCCGGAAATACTTTTGGCCCTGGGACTCGAATAGCACGCCCAACCTCTCATTCAACAGATCGAAGGCATCCCGCAAGGGTTCCCGCCATTTCTGGTTCCAGGTGGGCTGCCCGCCGGTGGAGCAGCCGCAATCCGAGCGCCAGCGCTCCACCCCATGCGCGCAGCTCCAGGAGCTGCCTGCACCACTGGGGCCCAGATATAGTTCCACTTCCCTGTGGGGCGGGGCCAGCTTCAGGAACGCCGCGTAATTGCAAAGCTGGAATCCCTTCTGCGGCAGGGCTTGGGTCAGGGCATGGGCCAGGGCCAGTTCCCCGAATTTTTTATGGTGCCCGTAATTTTCGCCGTCAGTGGCCACTTGTAAAATTTGATGGCAGCCCCGGCTGGGGGAAAAACCTTCCACCAGGCGGGCGGCCAGGCGGTTGCTGTCCTGGAGCAGGTCGCCGAAACTCAGGTCCGAGGCCACCCCGCCGTTATAGAAAAAAACGTCGATATAAGGTCTTTTGGCGGCCTTATCCTTGGCGTCCGGCAGATAGCAGCGGTAGGCCTGGGTGGTGTCCAGAGTGTGGCCTTCCACCCGCTCCCAGGGGCCCCCGGCCAAGGGCCGCACCCGCATGGCCTGATAAGGGGAAAGAATGACAAACTTCAGGCCGTGCTCCGCCAGGGCCGCCAAGGTGGGGAGATTCACCGCGGTTTCCGGCAGCCACATGGCCTCTGCATCCCGTTGAAAGCGGTGGGAAAAATCCTTCAGCCCCCATATAATCTGGGTCTCCCGGTCCCGGGGATTGGCTAAGGGGAGGATGGCGTGATTATAAGCCTGGGCTACCGCGTTGCCGTGGCCCAGACGTTCCAGACTGCGGCGATCTGCGTCCAGAATCCGCTGATAAGTCAAGGGGGCCCTGGCTTCCAACCAACTCAGCAGGGTGGGGCCGAAGTTGAAGCTGATATGCTCATAATTATTGATAATGTCCAGGATGCGGCGCTGGTGGTCGAAGATGCGGGCGCAGCCGTTGGGGGTGTAGCATTCGGCGTTGATGCGCGCGTTCCAATCGTGGTAAGGATGGGCGCTGGTCTCCACTTCGATCTGCTCGATCCAGGGATTTTCCCGGGGAGGCTGATAGAAATGGCCGTGGATGACCACGTAGCCCAGGGGGGCTTTTTTAGGGGATATAGGTTCCATTTATTCCTGCGCCTCACGAATTAGGATATATTAATGCGCCCCGTAACTTCTGTCAATCACCGGGCTTTCCGGATACCCTGATGAAGAAAATTTAACCCGCAATTCCCCCGATATCTTGACAAGCTCGGGAAACCGGATATATTTAACTTTTTATCGGTATTTCAGCGGGAGGCTAAAGTGTACGCCATTATCCAAACCGGCGGCAAACAATATCGGGTCTCTCCCGGGGACGTCCTCCGGGTGGAGCGCCTGCCCGGCGAACAGGGCGACCAGGTGGTTTTGGACCAGGTGCTTTTGGTAAACGACGACCAGGAACTCAAAGTCGGCCAGCCTTTGGTGGCCAACGCCAGTGTCAAGGGCACGATTTTGTCCCAGGGCAAGGCCAAAAAGATTTTGGTTTATAAAAAGAAACGGCGCAAGAATTACCGCCGCACCCAGGGCCATCGGCAACTTTACACGGCCCTGCAGATACAAGAGATTCTTTTGTAATGTAATTTGAGGTGAGGTGGAACTGCAAGCCCCCCACCTTCTAAAACCCTCCTCTTCACCCACATAATAAAATCTATGGGATTGGGGGAGGGGGTTTGGGGGAGGGGGTAAGGGGCCACTGCCCCTTAGCCCCCTCCCCCAACACAGGAGCACGAACCATGGCACATAAAAAAGCGGGCGGCAGTTCCCGGAACGGCCGGGACAGCGCGGGCAAACGCCGGGGCGTGAAAAAGTTTGCGGGCCAGTCGGTGTTGGCCGGCAACATCCTGGTGCGCCAGGTGGGGACCCGCATCCATCCCGGAAACAACGTGGGCATGGGCCGGGATTACACCCTGTTTGCCAAGATCGACGGGGTGGTGGCCTTTGAGGCCTTCGGCAAAGATCGCAAACGGGTCAGCGTTTATCCCCCAGCTTGAAATCCTTTCCCGATGAGGCGGAGATCACCGTCAGGGGCGGCGCCGGTGGAGCCGGTTGCGTCAGTTTCCTGAGGGCGCGGCACCGGCCCCAGGGCCGGCCCGACGGCGGTGACGGCGGCAAAGGCGGCGATGTCATTCTGGAAGCCGCGACCGGCACTCGCACCCTGATTCACTTTAAACGGCGCAAAATTTTCCAGGCGGACAAAGGCGGCCGGGGCCAGAGCCAGGACCGCCACGGCAGGAACGCCTCTCCCCTCATCATCCCCGTGCCCCTGGGCACCCTCGTTTATCATCCCGAAACCAGAGAACTGCTGGGCGAACTCCTGCAGGCCGGAGAGCGTCTGCTGGTGGCCAAAGGCGGGCGGGGCGGCAAAGGCAACGCCCATTTCGTTTCCTCCCGGCTGCGTTCCCCCCGCTTTTCCCAACCCGGGGAACCGGGGGAGGAGCGGAAACTGCGTTTGGAGCTGCAGATCCTGGCGGACATCGGCCTGGTAGGCGCTCCTAATGCGGGGAAGACCACGCTGCTCAAGGCCCTCACCGCGTCCAAGGCCCGGGTGGGGGATTTTCCTTTCACCACTTTAAGCCCGCAATTAGGAGCCTTGTTCGGAGACGAACTACAGGAACCTTTGATTCTGGCGGAGATTCCCGGCCTCATCCCCGACGCCCACCTGGGCAAGGGCCTGGGGCACCGCTTCCTGCGCCATATCAAACGCACCCGGCTGCTGGTTATGGTCATTGATCTGAGCGGGGTGGACCCTAAGCAGCCCCTGGCGCGGCTCAAGGAACTGGACGCGGAAATGACGGCCTTTGACCCCGGTCTTGCGGCCCGGCCCCGGATGGTGGTCCTCAATAAAGCGGACCTGCTTTCCCCTGATTTTCCAAAGGAAACCGTGGTGCGGGCTTATGAGGAAGCGGACCTGCGGACCTTCACTGTTTCCGCGAAAACCGGAGAAGGAATTTCCGACCTGCGCCGGGCTTTGTGGGACACAGTTCCCCGGCTGGAGATAGGGCCGGAAGTAGAATAAAATTTTCCTACCATAAATTCACGGATTTAAGGCATACTAGTGTTAGGGTCCATAAATTGAGTGAAGATATTTGGGGAGGCGTCCCGAGGAGGAGGTTTTAAGTCCCCCTTTTTTAAAGGGGGATTTAGGGGGATTTTCAACAACGCCCAAAATCCCCCCTAACCCCCCTTTAGAAAAGGGGGGAGAATTCCTCCCCGCTTCCGGCTGGCCCCTCCCCCCACAGACTCAATCTCATGAAGGCGACACGACAAAAATATCTGTCCAAGGCCAAACGCGTGGTTCTCAAACTGGGGAGCGCGGTGCTCACCGCCGCGGAAGGGCTGAACCAGCCCCTGATCCAGCGGCTGGTGGGGGAGATCGCGCAGTTGCGCCGGGAGGAGCGCCAATTCATCATTGTCTCCTCCGGGGCCGTGGCCGCGGGCATGCGCAAGCTGGGCATGGCCGAGCGTCCCAGCGGTATGCCCCAACAGCAGGCGGTCGCGGCCGCGGGCCAAAGCATCCTCATGTACACTTATGAGGAGGCCTTTGCCGCGCACGGCCTGAAGGTGGCCCAAATACTGCTCACCCACGAAGACCTGGAGTCCCGCAAACGTTTCCTGAACGCCCGGAACACCTTGGGTAACCTGGTGGAATGGGGCGTGGTGCCTATTATCAACGAAAACGATACGGTGGCCACCGATGAGCTGAAATTCGGGGACAACGACAACCTGGCCGCGCTCATCTGCAATTTGGTGGACGCTGACCTGCTCCTGATTCTCACCGATATCGACGGCTTATATGACCGGGATCCCCGCCAGGACCCGGAGGCCCGGCTGATTCATGCCATTGACACCAACGATCCCATATTGCAAAAAGCTCCGGGCCGCCGGGCCGGGACCCTGGGCCGGGGGGGGATGGTCACCAAGATGCAGGCCGTCAAGAAAGCCGCGGCCGCGGGCATCCCCAGCCTCATCGCCAACGGGCTGACCCCCGGCATCCTGGACGCGGCCTTCAGCGCTCAAGATGTGGGCACCCTGTTTGTCCCCCAGGCCCAAAAACTGAAAAGCCGCCAGTACTGGCTGGCCTACAACGTCACCCCCCAGGGGGCCATCCTGGTGGACACCGGCGCCCGGCAGGCCCTGGTGCGCCATAAGAAAAGCCTGCTGCCCGCCGGTATCGTGGAGGTCTTCGGCGGTTTCCGCAAAGGCGCGCCCGTGCACCTGGTGGACCCGGAAGGCCGGCCCTTCGCCATGGGCCTCACCAACTACTCGGCGAGAGACATCAACCGCATCAAAGGCCGCCAATCCCAGGAAATCGCCCAGGCCCTGGGCCATAAGGACTACGATGAGGTTATTCACCGGGATAATCTTGTAATATTTCCAGAGATATAGATAATTCACTTATAAAATTTGCAAAAATGGATAAAATCTGGCCTTATCTAAGTTTCATCTTAGGCGCACTATTTGGTATTTTTTATCAATGGATATCTTATTTGCTTTCTTTTAGAAAAGATCAAAGAAAAGAATTTTGGATTAGAAAACTTAATAGTTATCAAGACTTCTATCATCATACATCACAACTTATTGACCTACTTCGCTTAGAAGTGAAAGTCCCTGAGGATATTTTTTGGCAAGCAATTTCATCGGCAAGGAAAGCAGCTTATGATGCTAGTTTTTACGATTTATCAAATTTAAATAGAACTGAAAATATGAAGAAAATTACATCTGATATAGTTATTATTTATCAATCAGGGACTACGAATATGGAGAATTTGGCAGAATTAAAGGAACATATAGGAAAGATTCAGGAATCATTTTATAATCAAGAAAATCTATTATTAAAGGAAGCATTTAAAAACTGGCTTGTCAAAAATATAGTTGTTAAGTTCAATACCCAGCCGCGCCCGTGAAAGACAGGGGAACCGATGAAGGAAAGGGAATCTTTAGACCTGCTTGGGATCAAACCGATTGGAGAGGCAATAAGTGCCGCTACCAAAGCCGCTATCGATGCCGCAAGTGCATTTTTGGGAAGAATATGCTTGCCAGCAGCTGAAGAATTTGGATTGCTTATCAGGGATAAAATTAGCTTCTGGCGTCTTAAAAATTTTTTAAAAATCTCCGAGAAGGCGGAAAATCTTTTGAAGATGAATCCCGATTTTGAATTAAAACATTCACATCCTAGATTGGTATTTTCTATACTGGAACATGGGTCTTGGTCTGAAGATTCAACAGTTCAGGATATGTGGGCAGGTCTACTTGCATCCTCGTGCACTTCTGGAGGGGAAGATGATAGTAATCTAATTTTTATCAATTTATTATCACATCTAACAAAGTCCCAAGCCAGATTATTAAAATTCAGTTGTGAATGTTCTGGGAAATATGTTGAGCGCCCTGGATTAATCATGGTTGGGCAGTTTGTTATTAAGCTTAACACTTTATTCAAAGTTATGGAAATAGATGATATTAATATCATTGATCGAGAATTAGACCATTTAAGATCGCTTGGTCTAATTGTAGGTGGAATTATTCCAGAGAAGGATGATAGTGCAGATATTACTCCTACAGCGCTTGCACTTTATATGTATGTACGGTGCCAAGGATCGAAAGATTCACCAGTTGATTATTTTAAGTTAGAGCAGGGATATTGTACTTTACCATCCTAATGGTTATTTCCTTAATCAACATTCAAAAGGCTAACATTTGAACCTCGACGACGCCGTTATCCTCAAAACCTTTCCCAGTCGCATGGAGGCCGGCATCGCCGCGGGGCTGTTGGAGTCCGAAGGCATTGAGGTGATGGTCCTGGCCGATGACGCGGGGGGCGCGTATCCCATGCTCCAGTTCGTCCGGGGGGTGCGGCTGCTGGTGGCCCCGGAGGACGAAGCCCAGGCCCGGGAGATTTTGACAGCCATGGAGACCGGTGAGGTTGTAAAGGAATCGGAATAATAAGACAGAACCAACGCACTGTAGGGGCGGGTTTAAAACCCGCCCCTACGATAACGCGGTTTAAAAGATAGCGGTATCTATGTATTGAGCTTCTGTAAACCGCAGGAAAATATGGACATTACCTCCAGGCCCAGACGCAAAGCGTTGCGGTTGCCGGATTTTGACTATTCCGAGGCAAGGGCGTATTTTGTTACCATCTGTGTTAAAGGGAGGGAATGTCTATTTGGAGAAATCGCAGATGGGGAAATGCATCTAAATAAATATGGCAATATTGTTGCCGATTGTTGGCTAAATCTTCCGGAGCATTATGCCAATCTAGAATTGGATTCTTTTGTGGTAATGCCTAACCATATTCATGGGATAATAACCATCGTTGTAGGGGCGGGTTTAAAACCCGCCCCTACAAAGCCGCTAGCAGAAATTGTAAGGGGGTTAAAAACCTTTTCGTCACAAGCGATCAACACCCTGCGCGGGTCGCAAGGCAGACCGGTTTGGCAACGCAATTATTATGAGCACATAATCCGCAATGAAAAATCTTTAGACCGCATCCGGGAATATATTGACACCAATCCGATAAATTGGGACCTTGACCGGGAAAATCCCCAAGCAAAAGGCAAAGATGATTTTGATCTCTGGCTGGCTGCCTTTCCCAGGCCTAAGGTTAAAATTGGCAAAAACACGCCGGGAATCCCCACGGGTGGGGGAACCCCAGGGCGGGTTTAAACCCCGCCCCTACCGCGTAATGGAGCAATAAATGGATATACCCCAAGTTATTCAGCAGATGGCTCAAGAAGCCAAAGTCGCGGCCCGGAAATTGGGCGCCTTGTCCCGGGGGGTCAAAGACCAGGTTATTCTCCGGGTAGCCGAGCTGTTGAGAGAACAAAAAACCCGCATCCAGGCGGAAAACCGCCGGGATGTGGACGCCGCTAAAGAACAGGGCATGCTCGCGGCCTTCATTGACCGCTTGACCCTGTCGGATAAAGTCATGGCCTCCATGATCAAGGGTTTGGAGGAAGTGGCCGCGCTCCCCGACCCCGTGGGCGCGGTCACCGGCATGTGGGTCAGACCCAATGGCCTTCTCGTGGGCCGCCAGCGCATCCCCCTGGGGGTCATCGGCTTCATCTACGAATCCCGGCCCAACGTCACGGTGGACGCCGCGGCCCTGTGTTTTAAAAGCGGCAACGCCGTGATCCTCAAAGGCGGCAAAGAGGCGCTCCACTCGAATTTGGCCCTGGCCAGGCTCATGCAGGAGGCCTTGGCCGAGGCTAAAGTGCCCGCGGCCGCGGTCCAGGTCATCCCCAGCGTGGCCCGGGAGGCCACCCTAGAGTTGTTGAAACAGGATGAGTTGGTGGACCTCATCATCCCCCGGGGCGGCGAAGGGTTAATCCGCTTCGTGGCCGAGCACTCCCGCATTCCGGTGCTCAAGCACTACAAGGGGGTCTGTCATATCTTCGTGGATGAGGGCGCGGACCTGGACCTGGCGGAGACCGTGTGTTTCAACGCCAAGGTGCAGCGCCCTGGAGTGTGCAACGCCATGGAGACCATGCTGGTGCACAAATCTGCGGCCCAGGCCTTTATCCCCCGGATGTTTAAGCGTTTTCGGCAAGCCGGGGTGGAGCTCCGGGGGTGCCCCCGCACCGGCGCGATCGACCCGGACACGATTCCCGCCAAAGAAGACGACTGGGGCGCGGAATTTCTCGATTTAATCCTGGCGGTGAAGGTGGTCCCGGACCTGGACGCGGCCCTGGCCCACATCGCGCAGTATAGCTCCAACCATACTGAGGCCATCATCACCCGGGATTACGACCGCTCCCAGCGGTTCCTGAAGGAAGTGGATTCCTCGGTAGTCCTAGTGAACGCCTCCACCCGCTTCAATGACGGGGGGGAATTGGGGCTGGGCGCAGAAATCGGCATCAACACCTCCAAGCTCCACGCGTTCGGGCCCATGGGGTTGGAGGAATTAACAACCACTAAGTTTGTGGTCTATGGGAATGGCCAGATTCGGACGTAGGGGGAAAAGGTGAAAAGGGGAAGAGGTAAAAAAGGGGAAAAGGTTAAAAGGGAAAGAGGGGAAAAGGGAAAAAATATGGCAGATCAGGCATCGTTTCCTTTTCCCCTTTTAACCTTTTCCCCTCTTCCCCCCCCCTCAATTAACCTTTTTCCCTTTTAACCCATCTCAAAAGATATGCCCTTGACCGCTCCTCGAACCAAACGCCTGGGCCTCTTCGGGGGCACTTTCAACCCCATCCATTACGGGCATCTGCGCACTGCGGAGGAGGTGGTCGAGGCCCTGGAGTTGACCCGCCTCTGGTTCATCCCCGCGGCCCTGCCGCCCCACAAGACGGGGAAGCAGATTCCTTCCTTTGAGACCCGCCTGGAGATGACCCGGCTGGCCGTGGGCCGGCATCCCCGCATCAAAGTCTCCGACATCGAGGGCCGCCGTCCTGGTAAATCCTACTCCGTGGAGACCCTGCGCCAGGTCCGGCAGGAATACGGCCGGGATTGGGAGCTTTATTTCATCCTGGGGCTGGACGCCATCCTAGAGATCACCACCTGGAAGGATTACGCGGAGCTTTTCACCCTCTGCCATTTCGTGGTCCTGGACCGTCCGGGCTACGACCGCACCCAATTGGAGGCGGTGCTGCGCCGGGAAGTGGACCCCCGAATTCAGCCTCTGCCTGACACCGCGGGGTTCCAGCACTCCGGTGGGTCCAAGGTCTATTTCCTGGCCACCACGTTAATGGATATCTCCGCCACCCGCATCCGCAACCTGGCGGCGCAGGGGCGTTCCCTCCGTTACCTCTTGCCGGAGAGGGTGCGAAGATATATAATTAACCATAAATTATATCTGTAAGGGAGGCCCCATCACGGCGGTCGCCACCAAAACTCTTGCCGCAGAGGCCCGGTTGGAACTGGCGCTCAAGACCATTGACGCCGTCAAGGGCCTGGACCCCATTGCCCTGGATGTGAGGGGGCTCTGTTCCTTTGCCGATTATTTCCTGATCACCTCCGGCACTTCCCGTCGCCACGTCCTCGCCCTGGCCGAACATCTGGAAGAGGCCCTGAGCAAAGCCGGGGTCAAACCCCTGGGTGTAGAGGGCCTCCAGGATGGCCTCTGGGTCCTGATGGATTTTAATGATGTGGTGATTCACATTTTTTCCCAGCCCCTCCGGGAATTCTATAATCTGGAAGGCTTATGGGCCGAGGCTCCCAGGCTCAATATGGGCACAGAAACTGCGGTAACCTCCGGTACCGGCTCAATAAAGAAACCGGTTCAGAAGCCGGAAACCAAATCTGGTACAGGTCATGATTAATCATCTTTTCTCCCTGAGAAAGCCGGCGCTAATCCTGTTTATGATCACCAGTGTGCTGTTGGCTCCGGCCCAAAGCTCCTGGGCGATACTTGATCAGTTCAAGTCTTTGTCCACCGATAAGGAGAGGGAAATCGGCGAGCAGTTTCTCTTAGAATTGCAGCAACAGGTTCCCCTCGTCGATGACCCTTTTATCACTTCCTATATCAATCGTCTGGGGAAAAAACTGACAGCCCAGATAGGGCCCCAACCCTTTGAGTATAAATTCTTCATAGTCCAAGATCCCTCGATGAACGCCTTTGCCGTCCCGGGTGGCTATATCTTTCTCCACACGGGCATGATCAGGATGGCCGAACGGGAGGGAGAAGTAGCGGGAGTGGTGGCACACGAAATCTCCCACATCTATTGCCGGCACATGGCCAAGATGATGGAAAAAGCCAGGACGGTCACCATTGCTTCCCTGGTGGGCGCCATGGCCTCTATTTTCCTGGGGGGAGCGTTGGCCCAACCCTTGATCGTGGGAGCAATGGGAGGGGCGGAAACCGCGATGATGGCATACAGCCGGGATTTTGAAGCCGAGGCGGACGCCACCGGGTTCAAATGGATGCTCAAAGCCGGTTATAACCCCAGGGACATGTTGACCATGTTCAACAAGATGAATAAACAAAGGTGGTTCGAGGGCGGGAAGGTGCCTTTGTACCTGCGCACCCACCCTTACACGGATGATCGCATCGTGGACCTGGGCCACCAATTGGCCATACATCAAAGCCTACTGCCGCCGGTAGAGAAAAGCGATAATCCCGATTTTCAATATTTCAATATCAAGTTAACGGCCATCACCGGCAACCCTGGTCAGCTTTTGCGGCGCATGACCCAGGATGCCCTGAACGAGCCGAAGAACCCTGCCTTTCATTACGGCAAAGCCTTGGCTTACGCCAAAATGGAGCAGGCCAATGAGGCTTTGGCGTCTTTCCAGCAGGCCCTGAAGCTGGCCCCCAACAATGACCTGATTCAAAGGGACTTGGCCATCTTCTACTTCCAGCGCAACCGTTACATGGATGCCCAGAAGCTTCTGGAAGAACTGTCCCGGCGCAATCCCCAGGATGAAGTGGTTTTGTTTTATCTAGGCCGGATTTATCAGGAACGCAAGCAATTCGATCAAGCCCTGCCCTTATTTGAGAAAGTGCATAAGCTCAATCCTTCTTTTAGCGAAATCTATTACAATCTGGGGACCGTTTACGGGGAAAAGAAGCAATTGGGGCCGGCCCACTATTATCTGGCCTTCCACAGTTTAAAGACCAAGGCCCTGCCCATTGCCTTGTTTCATTTCCGTAAAGCCCAGGAAAATCTCGGCGCCTCCGATCCCCGGCTGCCTGAAGTGAAACGCCAGATCGTCAGGTTGGAAAGGATGCGGGTGAGGGTGCGGAATTAGTTGAAGCAAGCAGTAAGCAGTAAGCGGTAATTGATAGCCCTGGTTGCTGCTCATTGGTTTCTATAGGCCTTCTCTCTAACACCTGACTCAGGGTAAGTCCATGCCCATTTATGAGTATCGCTGTCAGGACTGCCGCCGGGTTTCCAGCTTTCTCATCCTGAATCTTAACGAGCCTTTTTCCCCGGTTTGCGAAAAGTGCGGCAGCCGGGCCCTGGAGCGGATTCTCTCCCGGGTAAACGTGCGGCTTTCGGAGGAGACCCGCCTGGAGCGGCTGGCCGATCCCGCCCAATGGTCCGGAGTGGATGAGAACGACCCCAAGAGCGTGGCCCGGGCGCTGAAAAAAATGGGTCAGGAGATGGGAGAGGACTTTCCCGGGGAAGTGGACCAGATGGTGGAAGAGGCCATGGAGAGCGGCGCGGGAGAAGCCGGGGGGACCGGTGAAGAATAGTTTAAAAAACTAACAACTGAGCCTCTTGCAAAAGTCTCTTTAGGGTTGATTTATTGAAAAAATAAGCCTCATCGGCGCGCCTGTGCTAAGGTGAGTTTGCGTGCAACCACCACAGCTTGGGAGGGGCCGATGAAGCTTGGAGA
>Ga0233422_10000186_pt1 | contig 34167 bp, 33 predicted proteins | sample Watercolumn_Mata_2_FD_182724 | JGI IMG/M metagenome (GOLD analysis project Ga0233422, IMG submission 182724) | Freshwater microbial communities from Lake Matano, South Sulawesi, Indonesia - Watercolumn_Matano_2014_110_MG | ecosystem: Environmental > Aquatic > Freshwater > Lake | place...
ATAACGTACTGTATATTAAATTTGGAGAAAGAAAGTTCAACATTGGTCTCGAACCGCCAAAAGGTTTATTTGGAACTCTTGGCATGACTGTCAACGATAAGTACGATGTCGATCCTTATGGCTTTGCAGCATACGATGTTGCATCTGGTAAACAATTGTGGCGGATTGAAACAAAAGTCGATCCAAGCTTCTTAACACCGAATTTCTCATTGACGAATAACTACGATGCAGCAGCGAAACGATTGTACTTCGCTGATGAAGAGAATATCTATGCACTCCAGATGCGTGCCGATGGCGGCAAGTACGATTATACGATCAATCTGGATAAGAACGGCCTTGGCGAAATGCCCTTTAAGAAAACATATGCCATTCAGGAGTGGCCAATCGGTCGCAAATCAACAACGTCAAGTTCATACTCGATTGGATCAACTACATATACTACGACTACAACATCCACAGAAATAGGTGGTGCTGACTACGACAAGTTCATCTCTGATAAAGAAGAAGCTGATGCAGCCTGCCAGTACCAGGGCTGGGGCTCAACGATCTGGGGTGCGACGGCAAAAAAGACATTGCGTGCAGTATATGCAGGGGCAAATATCTTTGCAATAGGGAGCGAAGCATATGCTCTTATTAATGCTGCGGACGGTAAAATCATATGGAAACAGGCATGGGATTACGATGCGAAGAATATCCAGTATGTTCCCAGAATCCTGGAAGACAAACTTGTATACTGTCTCGATCGCCAACTTACCTGTGTTGATTTTGCGAAGGGCGAAATCTTATGGCAGCAAAAGGAAGCAAAGCGGCCTTTGTTCTTCAATGCACCAAATGAGAAATATTTGTACGTCATTGATGAAGAAGAAATTCACGGATACGAATTAGCAAAACAAAAATAATCTTATTAAAACTAAAGTGCGGCTTGGCAAATGTCAAGCCGCACCTCAAATAAATACAGGGGAATCCACTATGAAAAAGATTTACAGTGTAATATTAATTGGATATTTACTTATCAATATAGATATACAAGCGCAAACATCTTACGAAAAATGGATTGGTGGGCCTTACTCAGGTGATGTGGCATCCAAAATCATTCCAGCATCTGATGGAGGATTTATTATCGTCGGAGCGTGGACTGTCGATTATGGACAATCGTGGGATACAGAAACTGATGCTGCAATTATTAAAATTGACGAAACCGGATCGATTGTGTGGCGAACGATGATCCCCACCGTCGCTCGATATACAAGTGCAGATCTTTTTAAAGGAGTTGCACCGGCGTCTGATGGTGGATATTTGGCAGTGGGTGTCATTCAAACAGCAAATGACGTAGGGAAAGAAGATGTTCTCATAGCAAAATTTAATACCAACGGCGACACTGTTTGGACTAGACGATATGATATCGCAGCGTATGATTGCGCTAATGCAGTGGTCCCAGCAGGTGATCGGGGATATATTATTGCCGGACGCTGTGGCCCTCTCGGCGATGATAACATTCTATTGCTCAAAATCAACTCGTCTGGCGACACTCTTTGGACTCGAAAATGGGGCGGTACATTAGCCGATAAGCTAAACGATGTCATTAGCTCCGGAGATGGTAATTTTTATGCTGTCGGTTGCATACAAAATCAATCGACGTATGTACTATCAGATTATATAATAAAGTTATCTACAACCGGTGATACTTTATGGACTAAACGAATAACCGGCGGTGAAGCGATCAGTGTTCGTCCAACTGCCGATGGCGGTTACATCATTGCTGAAAAACAAGCTATAGTTAAGGTGGATGCTGACTTCATCGAGACTTGGCGTAAGAATGTTTCGACATTTCTTGGAATGATGGGAGGTAATGTACGGTGTGCCATACCAATAACTGGTGGTGGCTATGTTGCTGCTGGCAAAAGTGATGAAATGAGCCCCAGTTTTAATCAGCAATTATTCGTCGCTCGATTTAATGCAACAGGTGACTCAATCTGGGTTAAGCGATTTGGCGAAGGAACAAATTATAAGCAAGATGAAGCATTCTCCGTTATCGAGGCATCAGATGGTGGATTTTTGTCAGTTGGATTTACAAATAGAGGTTCAAGTATGGATATATACTTAGTAAAAGTTACTTCAGATGGATTGACAGCCATAGAAAATCAAAATGGAATTAGTCCAATAAGTTTTATTCTCGAGCAGAATTATCCCAATCCATTTAATCCAGCTACAACAATTAAATACTCTATACCTCAAGTGAGTCATGTTAATATATCTGTATATGATCTAATTGGACGTGAAGTAGCAATATTAGTAAACGAGACCCAATCGGCAGGCTCACATCAAATGACTTTTAAGGCTCAGAATCTGTCAAGCGGCATATACTTTTACAAACTCACTGCCGGTAGGATAACACACATAAAGAAGATGACGCTAATAAAATAAGTGATTTTCCATATCTAATAAAACGAAGGCTCTGGATATTAGCACCAGAGCCTTTACTTTTTTTCATCCTTATCTTCACACAATCGCTTCGACTGTTTTGAGCAATTCTTCCAATTCAAATGGCTTATGAAGGAATGCTTCTACATCAGTAGAAATGATTTCCGTCGGGGAAAAATTTCTTTCATGCGCAGTAATAATAACAATTGGAAATTTTGGATCAAGCTCTTTCACCCATCGGGTAAATTCAATTCCATCCATAACTGGCATTTCTAAATCAACGATAGCAAGATCTACTTTCGATGTTCTCAAAATTTCTAAACCGATTGCCCCATTTGATGCTTCTTGTACTATATAGCCGTTTTCTTCTAGTACATTTTTAAGTACAAGGCGATAGGAATTTTCATCATCGATAAGAAGTATGGTCGAACCTTTTTTCATCACTTAGCCGAAGTCTTTTTTAAAAAAGATACGCGACTAACGTTCGTATTGCAAGTGAATTATAAGAAGGCTATTGATCACTATTCAACATGACTAGAAATATCGTGTAAAAATCCTTTTAAAATAGAGATATTATCGTTATCGCATCTTTGAAATTCTTCAAAGCTTCATTATCTTGGTACACATCGTATCAAATCTTAATACTTAAGTTCATTGGAGAGAAAAAATGAAGTCATCATTAGATCAACTTTGTATCAATACGATTCGAACTCTTTCTATGGATGGTGTTCAAAAAGCAAAATCCGGACATCCAGGTATGCCTATGGGTATGGCATCTGTAGCATATGTACTTTGGACAAAACATCTCAACCACAATCCTGCAAATATGCATTGGCCAAATCGAGACAGGTTTATACTTTCTGGCGGACATGGATCCATGTTACTGTATAGCATACTCCACCTCACCGGGTATAACGTTACACTAGATGATTTAAAAAATTTCCGACAGTTAGGAAGCTTAACACCTGGGCATCCCGAATATGAACATACCGATGGAGTTGAAGTTACAACAGGACCACTGGGACAAGGTTTTACCAATGGTGTTGGTATGGCAATTGCACAGAAATATCTCGCTGCCCGATATAATAAACCAGGTTTTAAAGTTGTAGACTACACCATCTACGCAACATTGGGTGATGGAGACTTGATGGAAGGAATCACTGCAGAAGCAGCATCGCTTGCAGGTCATTTGAGGTTAGATAATCTTATCTATTTCTACGATGATAATCACATCAGTATAGACGGTCCGACAGAATTAGCATTTACCGAAGACCGTGCAAAACGATTCGAAGCATATGGATGGTTCGTCCAGAAAGTAAAAGATGGTAACGATCTGAATGCTATTGAAAAAGCCATCCGACGCGCGAAGAAAGAAAAAGGACGCCCATCGGTTATAATGGTACGAACACATATCGGCTTTGGCAGTCCAAATAAGCAAGATACAGCTGAAGTTCATGGATCACCTTTAGGTGAAGAAGAAATCAAACTGACCAAAAAGGTCTATGGTTGGGATCCGGACAAACAATTTTATGTTCCAGAAAAAGCAATGAAGCAATTCCGTAAAGCTATAGAAACCGGTAAGAAAAAAGAAGCACAATGGAACCAAAAATTCGCTGAATACAAAAAGAAATTTCCTGATCTTGCAACAGAGCTTGAGAACTACCGCTCAGGCAACTTTGGAGATGAATGGAAGAAAGCTCTTCCTTCTTTTACTGAAGCTATGGCCACACGTGATGCTTCAGGCAAAATACTGAATGCTATTGCTCCATTGCTCCCGACAATGATGGGCGGTTCAGCCGATCTCGCGCCATCCAATAATACATTTGTAAAAAGTATGGGTGAATTTCAAGCAAAGAATTATGGCGGACGATATATTCGATATGGTGTGCGTGAACATGCAATGGGCGCAATCATGAATGGTATGGCTGTTACCAATGGTATCATACCTTATGGCGGAACATTTTTTGTGTTCTCAGATTATCTACGCCCTTCTATCCGATTAGCATGCCTGATGAAATTAAAGCCTATTTATGTATTCACCCACGATAGTATCGGCGTTGGAGAAGATGGCCCAACACATGAACCTGTCGAGCAACTTGCAGCGCTGCGTTGTATGCCAAACATGATTTCAATTCGCCCGATGGATGCGAACGAAACCGTAGAGGCATGGCGGTTCGCCATCGAGCATAAAGGCAGTCCTATTGCACTTCTACTTACTCGTCAAAAATTACCAACTATAGATAGAACTAAGTATCCAAGTGCCGAAAATTTGACGAAGGGTGCTTATACTTTAATTGAAAACTCACCAAATCCCGATCTCATTCTGATTGGAACTGGTTCGGAAGTCCAAATAGTGCTTGGCGCCTATGAACAACTGATAAAAGAAGGCATAAAAGCACGAGTAGTCAGCATGCCGTCTTGGGAATTATTTGAACTCCAATCGAAAGAATACAAAGATTCAATTCTTCCCCCAACTACAAAGAAGCGTATTGCAGTTGAAGCGGGTATTAAGATGGGCTGGGAAAAGTATGTCGGTGATTACGGACGAATAATTGGAATGTCTACTTATGGAACCTCAGCTCCGGTTGACGTTATCTTCAAACATTACGGATTTACAGTTGATAATGTTTTGAGCACAGTAAAAGAAATCCTATAAATAAGGTATTATCAATAAATTCTTAATAACTAGTAGATTCAATTTAGCCAAAGATCATGCTTCGATTCAATATTTATCTCTTAACAACCATTTTCTTTGTGGCATCGAATACAAATGGGAATGAATTGCAAATCGATCAAAGTTATAACCATTCACGTAATATATATCTTCAATTCAGCACAAGCGGCCTATTTTCAAAATTAAATGATTGGAAGAATCAATTGCAGGAATTATAGAACTTAATCATTTTGATAAAATCCTTATCGCAGGATCAATTAATCTAGATCCAAAATTAGCGGAGAAAACAGCACAAGTGTCTGCATATTATGATACCACCAATTCTATTGCAGTGCTTAAAACTACTTTAGTAGAATATGATGAGAGAAGTGCAGCTTTGAGATTCTTTTTTGCACCTTTGGCAGGTGCTGGCAAAGTTACTCTCGAGATAGAAGTTATAAATAGGCAAACACAAAAATTACTTTTAAAAGCTCAGACCTCGGAACGTATAGCAGGGGCATTTAGTTCTGCAAGTGCTGTTATCGATCCATTGAAAAGAGCGATTGTTAATTTTATTGAAGATAATTTTGTGAAAGAAAAAAAAAGAAGTAGTATCTCAGATATTATCCACATCTAACAGCGTCTCTACTGAAAATATGATAAATACATTAGACCGTCCTCTCCATAGTCGTGAATTTCGTCGCCGCCGGGCAATCAACTGGCTTCCACTTGGATTAACATATGCTTTTTTATACATGGCGCGCTACAATTTAACCGTATCAAAAAATGCACTCGGTAATCTTATGACCAAGGAAGATTTTGGTATTATCTTCGCTGTTGGCACATGGATTTATGCGATATCATTCCTGGTTAATGGGCCTTTAACTGACCGTATCGGTGGAAAAAAGGCAATGCTTATCGGTGCATCTGGAACTTCATTGATGAATATTATGATGGGGGTCATCGTATACGGTATTCTTGCACTAGGCTGGACAATCAATCTGACATTTTATTTTTCCATAGCGTACGGGCTGAATATGTATTTCCAGAGTTATGGTGCGGTGGCCATCGTTAAAGTCAATTCCGCTTGGTTCCATGTTCGAGAACGAGGAACATTTGGCGGTATTTTTGGAATTCTTATCTCATTGGGCTTATACTTTGCATTCGATTGGTGCCAGTATATTGTGAACTTAACAGAATCGATAAATCCAACAAAACCACAATACTGGCTGGTCTTTTTTATCCCAGCTGCAATCCTTATGTTCTGGACAATATTAGATATATTTATTCTTCGAGACTATCCACGCCAGGCAGGATTCCAGGATTTCGACACCGGAGATGCCTCGTCGGGTGAAACTCAGGATCACATTGGTGTGCGAGAAGTTCTCGTTCGAGTTTTCACAAATCCGGTTATTATCACTGTCGGGCTAATTGAGTTTTGCACAGGTGTTTTACGAAATGGTGTTATGCATTGGTTCCCAATTTTCGCAAAAGAACAAATGACTACATCAACAGTATTTTTGGCTGAGTGGAACTTCTGGCTAAACAATTGGGGATTGATTTTAGCATTCGCCGGTGCTGGTGGAGGTTTACTCGCAGGTTGGATGTCTGATTATTTATTTGGATCGCGTCGAGCACCAGTAGCAGGAATTCTTTACACAGGTTTACTTCTTGCAACAATAGGGATGACCTTGACAATGTGGGGAAATCCTATCGTGTTTGGACTCCTAGCTGCAACTGTATCAGTATTCGTAATCGGGACTCATGGTATGTTAAGCGGCACAGCAACAATGGATTTTGGTGGAAAGCGAGCAGCAGCAACTGCAGTTGGATTGATTGATGGATTGGTGTACTTAGGAACTGGTGTACAATCGTTATCGTTAGGATTCATTACGACGCACAATTGGCAATTCTGGCCGATTTTCCTCATCCCATTTGCTATCATCGGAATCCTTCTTACAATCCGAATTTGGAACGCGATACCCAAAGGAAAAAGAATCCATTAACAATAAGAAACATCTGAAATATTATGGAAATATGGTAGTCGCGGACTTTATGTCCGCGTACCTAATTCAGAAACGAAAGCTGAAGATTTCGACTACCAGTGGTACAACAATAATTCAGATACCTCTATTAACTTTATTTCCTCTAACAAATAAAAGGGGCTGGTAGCATTAGTCACTGGTAGTGACTGGACTACGCCCCTTTTGCGAGCCTTCCCTCGATCAGTCCTTAAAAGCTATCCACATTTATCCCAATAATTATATGATCCAGCACAAGACGATACTGTTTCGAAAATCCTATTATCGCCCGAATTGTTTATAACTTTATGAATAACCTGTAATATTTCTTTTGGACTACAATACTTCTGAATAAAAGCGTTCAATCCAATTCTAAATAATTCTTCTCGCTCTTCAGGATCGATGTATGATTTTGCTAGAACAACTTTCTGAAGTGTATTTAGGTCTTTTAGCGTAGAAAATGTTTTGATTCCATCAAGACCAGAATATTCTAGATCTAAAAAGACAACATGAATCTTGTTAGTATTCTTATTATAAATTTGAATAGCTTCGACACCGTCTCGTGCATAAAGAACCTTAAATCCATTTGATTCAAAAAATGCCTTCATCGTTATTGCAACATCAAAATTATCGGACGCATAAAGTATAGTAAGCTTATTGTCTTGTTCCAAAATGTTTTCAACATTTCTACTGGTTTCAGAATCGACATTATGGCACACGATAGGAAAATAGAGCTTGATTGTCGTTCCTTCATTTTGCCGAGACGATGTTTCGATAAATCCATTATATCTGTTTACGACAATTTGAACAACAGTTAATCCAACACCTTTCGACCTATCCTGTTTATCAGTTATAGAATATGGATCAATGATTCTTTTTTTTGTTAATTCATCCATCCCAATACCGTTGTCCGAAACTTCAATACATACATAATGCGCACAATCTTTAACCTGTTTTTTATTATCGACATTTGCTTTATCAATCAACGATGTTCGAATCTTTAATACAGGTTTCCTTAATACAGGTAATGATGAATGAATCATTGCATCGCGTGAATTATTACAGAGATTGTGAATTGCCTGTTGGAATTGTAAGCGATTTATATTCAAGGCTGGAATATCTTTGTCAAGTATAAGTTCGATCGAAATACGTCCGAAAAAATCTGCTTCTAATATCTTTGAAAGCTCTTGTATCGTTGAATTGATATTAACGTATTCCATAGAAGTGTCGTTCTATTCAGATAGCCTTTAATTGCAAAATCTAAATAATTTCAAATAGGAAATTCGCTATTCCGCTACCAAAGGAAAATAGCAAATCCTAACGTCCATACATGTAGTAAAAAATAATGCTGGTTGTAGTATTTATGTTACACTGGCAACGGCTATCAGCCCTAATTTGAATGAAGAAAATACGCGGAAATAATATTCTTTGGTAGGTGTGAAAACAATAGAAAATGGAATATTACTATTGCACTAATCCGTGTTGGTAAGCATATCGAATTAGATCTAGATTCGTTTTTATGTGGAGTTTGGTTATGACACGTTTCCGATACGAATTTACAGTATTGAGTGAAAGTTTGAACTCTGCTGCAATCTCCTTTGTACTCTTTCCCTCGGCAATACCTCTCAAAACAGCTAATTCGCGATTAGAAAGTTTATCATGTCGTGGATGTTCAATTGTCTCATCAATCAATGACGGTATTTCTTGCTGGACTTCTGGGCTAAAATATTTTAATCCTCGTGTTAGCATACGTACCGCTTTTAGAAGCTCTTCAGCGGGTTCACTCTTGGTAACATAACCAGAAGCTCCAGCCTGCATTACTCTTCGTGCGTATTGAGAAACAGGAACCATACTAAGAACCAGTATTGGAATACTCGCATTAAATGTTCTTATAGATTGAAGAACTTCGAGACCACTTTTTCCAGCCAGATTAATATCGAGCACCACTAGGTCCCACGTGCCGGTTTTCATGTGTTCCATCGCAAGCTCATATGTTCCAACATGTGCAACTTTCGTTACATCAAAATTTTCTGATAGTATCCTGCCAATTCCTTCGCGTGTATATTCATGATCATCGACAATGAGAATTCTCATGTTTAATCACCCTCCTTTGATTTCGATCCCCCACTTTCTATTGGAACTTTCAAGACAATACGTGTTCCTTTTCCAAGCGTGCTCTCAATTTCAATTTTTCCACCTATCATTCGTGCACGTTCCTGAAGACTCAATAATCCCAGCGACTCAGGATGTTCTAATAATTTCTTCTCGAATCCTTTTCCATTATCCGAAATTATTATTTCCAATTGATCATCTATATGTTTAAGATGTACATTAACAATTGTTGCATTAGCATGCCGTGCTACATTCGTAAGAGATTCCTGTACTATCCGATAAACACCTGTGTTTACTTTTTCATCTAGCTGAGGAAGTTTTTCATCCAATTGAATCATTGTTTCAATGTGAGTACGCTTCTTGAATTCTCCGGCCTGCCATTCAATTGCAGCTACAAGTCCCAAATTATCGAGTATTTTTGGACGCAGCTCAGAAGAAATTCGCTGTACGGTTTTTGTTGTCACATCGATCATATCACGCATTGCACGATATCGTTGTGCGACATCATTATGCATAAGTTTTTGTTGTTCCAACCAAAGCAAATCGTATTTTAGACTTGTTAGGGTTCCACCTAGCTCATCATGTAACTCACGGGCAATTCTTTTTTGTTCGTCTTCTCGTGTAGATTGGAGCTTGTCCGAAAAGAGCTGCATCTGCCGAATCTTTTCTCGTTGAGCTGCTTCGATCTTCCGGTAGTTACGAATCATCATAAGCACAAAAAATAAAAATAATCCCAATACAATTGCCGTAACACTGAATACGGCTATTAATATTTGACTTGCATCCGATGACATAATAATCCGATACTGAAAAGTATGCTAGAAACTATAGTTAAAGTCCAGGTTATCGACCAACCCATATGCAAAACAGCACTTGAATAGTTATATAAAATCTCACCTAATGCCACTGGGAGAAGAGCGCCGGCAAAATACACAATGAATGATATGAGAATCCAAAATCGAAAATCCTTTACTAAAGCATTCGAGTGTTGTTCAAAAACAATGAACAAAGAGTAGCCTGCAGCTAGGGTTACTATAACATGCGAAATACTTCCTGTGAGTGAATATGGTCTATTAATTGGTTCAAAAAAAAGTTTTGCGATAATCCAGAAAATCACGTAAGCAATAATAATACTATTAATAGCGATCATCATTTTCTTAGATGTTTGCCATAAGGTAATAATCATCATTACTAGTATAAACTCTGAGACAACATAAAAATGAGCCAGATAAGGTAAATATCGTGCGTTTAATATATGAAGAAGTGAGAGGAAATCTGTAATAAAGCCGAGTGATAATAAAAAGAATAAGATTTTCAACTCACGATTCAACTTTTTCCATTGTGCTAAACAAATTAAAATTGGAAGTATTGGTGAATATACAGATATATATGACAATACCGGATACCTCATGAATATTTTTTCTATCGCAACGGATTAAGCATTTGGTATTTTTTATATCATCTTATTGTATTCCTTAAGTAAAGTAGTAAATGATTTATGACAGATCAATCCCCTGCTCTTATAAAAAGAACATAATCTCTTAATTAAATGAATTGGTTAGTTCCAACTCAAAAAAGAGGTATTTGTGCCAGCCTTTACAAGTCACACTTTTTACGATAATTCAATATGATTTCATTGAGGTGTCGCTAGTTCTATTTTTCTGCAATTGAATGAGGGAAATCTTTTAGTACTGAATTTTCTGGACACTCAGGAGGGCATGGAATTGATTTTTGTAGGATTATTCCAGCCGTCATATCATTTCCTTTACTATCAACTCCAATAATAACTAATGCTGGTGAACCATCTTGGTGTTTGCCATAGTACATTCGTACTCCAACGCATCCGGTTTGTGTTAATGCCTCTAATATTGCTTTTTGACCGAAATAATGTGCAAAAACTGTATCAGAAGAGGCTGAGATTCGAAATGCCTTAGTCAATCCCATAGCTTCTAAAATAGAAATTCTATGCGATTCGTTACCAGAATAAATCGATTGTTCAGCGCTTACAGGCTGAATCATAGAAAATATCGTGAACAGGAGAAGAATACTTAATCCTGAAAGCACAAACATCAAAACAAATCGTTTAGTAAACATGAAATGACTCCTTATATATTAAATAATATTGTTAATGGTTTTTAACAGAGGGAAAGTTAGAAATTGATTTTTGTCTCTTAAAATATTCTCATTCTCAAGAATCGACCGAGGCACAATTAGATGGTGGTTAGGGGGGATTGGTAGTGATAAAGTATTTCGAAAGCAAAGAGATACTTTCACAGTCTTCTTGGGAAAATGATAAGAATAACCAATGCATTAAACTTAATTTTTCATGTGCCTAATTGCAGATTTCCTGTTTCGTCTATTAAATAATGCTATTAGAATTAAACACTTAGTATTTTTCTACCATGAACCTATACTATTTCTAACATTTAGTCTGTAGTAATATAACAAGTCACTTGTCACAAAAATTGCGACATAAACAGTGGATTTATGTTAGTTTTCACTGGAAAAACAGTTCGAAATAGAAATGTGGAACAAGTAAGTTGTAGAAATTCTAATTTAGCCTTGGTGTTTACGGGGAATGAAAATGATGGTGGTTGGTAGTAATTGACTTAAATATAAAACTCTACTCTCTTTGGAGCTTCCAAAGTTTTTGAGTTACTCGCTCGAGTTCTTCACCAATTAATTTTGGATCGTGAGTTTTCTCTGGCATATTATCGAATATGGAATAAGGAATTTTCTGGTTCCGTATTTCTATAAATTGTGAATCTTTAGCTTCGATTTGATCCCAATCGTTTACTTTATAGTAGTATTCCATCTTATCATCAGGCAATGAATGATAGAGAATAGAATCTTCTTGACCGGGTCGTGCTCTTTTCCGATTCTTGCGAACTGATTCTTCATAAGGTACTTTTATATATACAAGAGATGATCGAGATAACATCTCATCGTCAAGGAATGTCAATGCATGTTGAATCGCATTATCTCCTCCCCGTGCAAATTCCACTAATGTTGTCATTTTGACATGATATTTAGGATCTTTAAGTATTCTCTTTTTATACTCAAGTGCAAGACGAGCCATATATAAATCCCATATGTATTGATCCTTAAACCAATATTTCTCGTCACTCCATACACGAGGTTTGTTGAATCGTGTCATTAGGTCATCCAATTCAAATGTTTCCCATACAAAAAGAAAGTCATCCAATTCTTCAAAATTCGCGATGTGGAATCTTTCAAGTCGTTCGATAGGATCGCATTTTTTTAGAAAATCTATAACTTCGGACTTGCCAGCAGCTGGTCTGCCAGTAATAATTAGGATAGGAAAATGATTGACCATAGACCTTTACTTTACATTATTGGACATTTTTTATTCGTTGATCAATGCTTGAGGTAATTTCTTTCATCGAGCGAATTTTTTCTTCAACGACTGATAGTACTGTTTTATTTAAGTACATAAGCCGCGGTGTATCAATTCCAAGATATTTCTTCGCTTCACCCATCATATAATCATTTGCGGCGCCATGATATACTCGATTCTCATCCAGAGGAGCCCCATTAATGAGAAATGAAAGAAATTCTATTTGACCATTTGCACCTTTTCTCCATTCACATTTAATTCCCGATGTCTGTATGCTGGAACGTTGCATTATATAAAATTCCACAATCGTTCGAACTTGTCGGCCTGTGAGTTCGAATGTTGTAAGAATATTCCGAAATGGAAGAATTTCAAAAAGATCCTTTTTAGTAATTGGACCTGACGCTAAATCTTTACGAATTCCCGCAGAATTCATAAATCCGACATCTGCACCGGCCTTTTCCCGTTGTGCATCAGCAATAAAATTTCCAATACCGCTTTCTCCACCGCGACCACGTTCCCAATCCGTTTTTAAGGTTCCAATTATCTCCGCATAATCTTGATCAATTTTTGATTTTATCGAATCGATGAATAACGAGAGCGATGTCTTTGGCCGGTCAGAATTGTACCAGAGCTGATGTAAAGAGCCGGTATAGTTATTTACTTTTTTATTCTCTATAGTCAAATCCAGAACACCTAGATTCTCGCAGTTCGAACCAGCCTGAACGATAATTACTCCGTTTATAACTTTCGGCTGACGAAGTCGTGTATGCGAATGTCCTCCGACAATCACATCGAGATCCCGAACATTCATTGCCAGTATCGAATCGTCTTCCACACCCTGATGTGTTAGAGCTATAAGAATATCGACCTTTGGATTCAATTGATCGGCAATCCGTTTAACGGTTTCAATGGGTGGAAGGATTTTTATCCCTACCTGACTGTTTTGATTTACAAGACTATAGAAATCCTTCGAGATTACACCGATTATTCCAATTTTCAATCCATTTCTTTCCAGAATAATATATTCTTTATTATTGACCGGGAATCGATTGAGTGTGTCAAGAATATTAGCTGAAATGGTTGGGAATTTTGTAATTGAAGTCAATTGACGAAGATTTGCTACTGAAATATCAAAATCATGGTTGCCCTGCGTCCATGCATCATATCCAATTCGATTCATCATTTCAAACAACGCACCACCTTCGGCACCTTGATAGATGTACTCCGTGATGGGATTACCCGTCATAACATCGCCATCGTCAATCAATATCGTATACGGTTTTAACCGACATATACTGTCGATCGCGAAAGCAAGTTCGTTAAAACCACCAACAAGAGGCTTGGAATTTCCTCTTATCCAGAATGCTTCGTGTGGAACAAAACTGGCATGTATATCATTTGTATGAAGAATAGTAACAGTCTTTGGTTGAGCTTGGACGGAATATGTTAAAATGGTGCTAGTAACAAGCAGAAAAACGAATCGAACACGAAATAAAATTATGAAATTCATAACTCCTCATATTTTCATTGATAAATAAGTTGTTAAAGATACAGAGAAAAAACCTCTTTCGGAATAGATCTTTCCTTGTTCATAACTTTATTCTATCTTTGAACCAGTTCAAATGCAAAGACTATCCAAAATATTTATACATCAACTCTAATGGAATAACACATGAAACAGTCACGAATTGAGCATGATCTTCTCGGTGAACGGGAAGTTCCAGCTGACCGATATTACGGAATTCAGACGCTGAGAGCCCTGGAGAATTTTCAAATCACAGGTATACCAATATCCCACACGCCACGATTAGTTAATTCGCTTGCTTACATAAAGAAAGCGGCAGCGCGCGCAAACGCACAACTTGGCCTCTTGCCACAATCCATTGCTGATGCGATTTGTAAAGCATGTGACGAAATTCTTGCCGGAAAATTCCATCAAGAATTTGTTGTGGATGTAATACAAGGTGGAGCCGGAACATCGACAAATATGAATGCAAATGAAGTTATTGCAAACATCGCGCTTGAATTGTTAGGACATGAAAAAGGACGTTATGATGTTATTCACCCACTTAATCATGTCAATATGTCTCAATCTACAAACGATGTTTATCCTTCAGCATTACGCCTCACTTTGAGTCAAAAGCTGGACGGACTAATGCGAGAGATGGAAGGTTTGCAAATTGCCCTTGCTGCAAAAGGTAAAGAATTTGCAGATGTGATTAAAATGGGGCGTACACAATTACAGGATGCTGTTCCAATGACACTTGGTCAGGAATTTGAAGCATATGCTGTGATGGTTGGCGAAGATATACAACGTGTTCAGGAGGCGCAATCACTTATTCGTGAAATTAACATGGGAGCAACTGCTATCGGTACAGGATTAAACGCACATCCGCAATATGCCTCACTTGTAACAAAACTTATACGCGAGATTTCTGGTATTCCCGTAATCGAATCGACGAATCTTGTTGAAGCGACACAAGACACAGGTGCATATGTACAACTTTCTGGTGTTCTAAAACGTGTTGCAACTAAGCTCTCAAAAATTTGTAATGATTTAAGATTGTTAACTTCTGGACCGCGTGCCGGTTTCGGAGAAATTAATCTTCCGCCAATGGCTCCAGGCTCTTCAATAATGCCTGGAAAAGTAAATCCAATTATTCCTGAGGTGGTTAATCAAGTAGCTTTCGAAGTTATCGGCAATGATATTACTGTTACTATGGCCGCCGAAGCGGGCCAACTCGAACTGAATGTCATGGAACCGATTATAGCATACAACCTTTTCTCTTCACTCGATATACTGGGCCGCGCGTGCCGCACTTTGACAGAACGGTGTATCAAAGGTATAACAGCAAATCGAGAGCGATGCCGCATGTTTGTAGAGCATAGCATTGGATTAGTAACTGCATTGAATCCAATAATCGGATACGAGAAATCGACAGAAATTGCACATGAAGCCTTTGAGACAGGAAAATCAGTTTACGAAATTGTGCTGGAAAAAGGCTACCTTTCCAAAACTGAGTTGGACGATATTCTTCTTCCTGAGAACATGACGCGACCACGGTACTTACACAAGAACGAGTAATCTTGATAATTCTGCAGATTGGTCGAGAATATATTTTTATGATTCGATAATCTGATCTACAGAAATGGTGTTAGACTCATCAAGATCGCACATGGCATTGATGAGTGCACAGGTATGAAAATGTTTGATATCCTGAACAAAAATATCCTTCTCAAGAATAATATTTTTGTCTAATAAGTATTGACGTTTTGTACCCTTCAAAAGCGGCTTGGAAGGTGTTATCCAAGAAATACCATCATAAAACACCACATTTGCAGAAAATGTATCAGTAGGTCGTTGATTCTTGACAATCAAAACTTCATCAGCAACAATTTTATTTCGTAACAACTCAAGCTGAGACCTGTCGAGATATTTGTGCGAATATTCAATCTGATCATTTTGCACTAGTTGCAATGACCTAATTTTTCTCGGAATATAGGGAATATAATGCTGTTCAAGTATTGAAGCTCCATAGATAACTCTGCATTTGTATATTCCTTCTCCAAGATTTTGTGGTAAAGTAAGAATCCTTTCCAAATCAATCTTTTCTCTTATCCCAAACATCACTTGCCTTGAGGAGTTCATGCGCGCAGAGTGATATTCCAAATTCTTAGGAATCCGATATTGTACTTTTATGGATTCAACTAAGAGGCACATATACTTTATTCACCAGTTCTTGATATTCAGATTCAGCATTACTAGACGCTGTAATTCCACCTCCGCTTTTATAATACAACGTGCCATCAATATTTTCAATAAATCGAATCATCACTCCACTTTCCAGTCGGTTGCCATCAAAATACCCGAATACTCCAGTATAATATCCACGTGAATATAGTTCTGCCTCTTTAATAATTTCTACTGTTTTTTTCTTTGGAGCTCCTGATATTGAACCTGCAGGCAAAAGTTTGTATAAAATATCTCCAAGATGACCACGATAATCTTGGTCAAGACAGCCATTAATCTTGGAACTTATTTGAATTAATTCTTTTTCATTAGTTCGAATTCGATCAACAAATCGATACCTTTCCACTCGTACATTTGAAGCAACCATACTAAGATCATTTCGGATTAAATCTACAATAGTTGCATGTTCGGCACTTTCTTTCTCATCAGAAAGCAATTGGCCTTCCGCATTTGGAATTGAAGCATCAATCGTCCCTTTCATTGGATATGATGAGATTGTGTAGTCTTCAATTCTAATAAATATTTCCGGCGAAAACACAACAAAAAAATTGTCATAAAGAAGTTTGAATTTTGCTGTACTCCCAAAGAATAAATCAGATAAGGAGTAATTTGTCTCAATACGCGTGGGAGCTGTCAAGTTTAGTAAAAAAGTATTTCCACAGGCGATGTGATGCTGCACTAACTCAAATCTTTTACAATATAACTCAAATGAGATTGGAAACTTACTAAATTGCAATTCCTTAGAAGTGCTGGAAGCAGACTGAACATTGCTGAATCCAAGAATGTCATATACAATACGATGTTCAGCAACCTCCTCAAGACCTAACACAATTGGTTTTTGCAAATCAAAGTCTAATATGAAGATAAATGGTTGGCGTCTTTTCCCCCAGTCATTCATACGAGACTTTGCATCATTCGTGGACCTCATAGTGCACTTCCATCTGAAATCATTATGAAAAATATGAAAAATTCCTGACTCATAATGTGATTTCTTCTAATATAATTTTCTTTATCGATTACATAGGAAAATCTTTAGACACGGCAATAGGTAGTAAACGTGCATTAATCGTTAATATTTAGGACTCTTTTGACTGTATATTCTTAGAACGTTATTATACACCTTAAGTGTGGTTTCTTGAGATGTTGTGTACCATAATTTAGATACATCATTCGTCCCCATCATTACGAAACAATGAAAGGAGAGAAAGCAATGAAACAGTTATTATTATTCGGAATTATTGTAATCTTTTTTGGATGCCAGGATAAAATTGTTGAATACAACTACGACAGCGATAAAGTTTTCCACAACGATCTTCTTCATGGAGATTTACTTGGGCGTGTGCTTCAAAAAGGAAGCCAGGCTATGGTTATTGTATCTCAACTAACCCCGATCGATTCCATTGCAATCAATCCGGTCGACGGATCATTCGCTTTCCGAGATCTCCGTGCCGGAAACTATGACCTCACTATTCGAACTGAAAATTATAGGATTTATGAGAGAAAGAATGTCGTTATCACGGGAGGTGCAGTGATCTACCTTGGCGATATTGATCTATCTAAAATACCAGAATTAGTTTCAAGTTATTATCCACAGGATAAAGATGAAATTGTTTACGATTGGCGGTATGGACGTATATCCGTTTCGATGACATTCACACAGCCAATGGACCGCGAGAGTGTTGAAAAAGCATTTTCGACATCACCCGCGAGCGAAGGTGTTTTTATCTGGGGTCAATATTCTTGGACACCTTATAGTACAATATACCTCAATGATGCAGCATATGGGGCACGTGCTGAAAAGGGTGCAACTATTACGACGTACAGTAAAGTGTCATCCTTTACTTATCTGCTTGCGAAGAAAGATTGCTATTCAGACACGACATATACAATAACTTTAACAACAGACGCAAAAGATACATCGGGAACTCATTTGAGATTTCCATTATCATTTTCATTCCGTACTGTACAATCATATACAACAATTTATGGAATCCAATCGTCACCGATGCATGGGGATGCAGATGTCGAACCACTATCATATTCTGGAATTCGAATCACATTCCCACGACGGATGCATGCATCATCAACCGAAGCAGCAACCACAGTTACTCCTAACATGAATAAACTATTTTTATGGCCGGAAGAAAATGTCCTTCTCATTTATCCCGGTGGACCTTTTATGACTGATACGACAATTTCTGTTCGGATAGCTGCTAATGCACTTGATAAGGATGGAATTGCATTAGGCAAGGAATATTCGATGTGGTTCCGAACAGCCCCATTTGCCGTTAGTTATGTAAGTCCTCAGAACGCCCAACTTTTTGTGAATCCAACTCAACAAATTACAATCACGTTCAATAGTTACGTAAAACTTAATAGTGTTCAATCAGGAATCCAAATTTCTCCATCTATTCCTGGTAGTTTTTCTTACAGTAACTCGGGTTCATACGAATACCCACAGATTGTAATCTTTACACCATCATCCGGGATGGCCACAAACACGAAGTATACGGTAACCGTGTCGACTAATGTTCGCGACTTGTTTGATTCGAAGTTAAAAACACCTTATGTTTTTTCATTCGTTACTAGACCTTGATGAATAAAAATGAATTGAACTTTTCAATTGGATAATAATATGGTAATAAGACGCATTTACATTATTGGATGTATCATATTTGTACTTGGTTGGCAGTACATTTTTGCAAATGACACAACTGATATCGTTCAAGGAGGAAATGCGCGGATGCTAGCTCTTGGAGGTAGTCCGGTTAATTACTACCTCCTCGACTATACAAATATTTTTATTAATCCAGCGTATCTCAAAAGATTTCGTAATCTTGTTTTAATAGAGGGAGGTAGTGGTTTTGGAAATGGATCCGAATATCAAGCACAAAATCAACAATTAGGAGCCACGTTTCAATTCAACGAAAACTATTTTGGATTTGTGATAGGAAAACGTGAAGGTCCTATGTTTGCAGAAAACTCCTATGGCTATCAAAGTGGCGGGTCCTTTATTGCATGCGATTATATGAAATCTGCGCTCGACTCATATCTTCAGAATCTTTTTATCCAAGCTGCATCAGAACCATTAACACCAATTCAAGCTTTAGGGGCTTTTTCGCTTGGAGAAGGTATCTTCGGATTTTCCCTCTACTATTCTCGTTGGAGCAGAACTGATGATGGTACAGGAACTGTCTCGTTAGGAAAAACTTGTTCAGTATCACTTGCTCAATATGGAATTAAAGCAGGTGTACTCTATGGTTTAAATCCATTAACAAAACTCGACATTGCCGGATGCCTTCGATTTAATACTGCTTCTGCCGATTATTCAAATAAAGATATGAGCGCCCCATTACAAAAATCATCATTTACAGCAAATGGATACGAAATGTCAGCAACAGGGCGAGCGTTCTATGAACTACAACCCAATCTATCTCTCGTTCCGATTGCACGTATTGAGGTGTTTTTTTATGATCCTGAAGTTACCAGTACACCGCTTTCGAATTTCTTATTGCCACTCCCGAACTCCTATTCGAAATGGGAGTGTGAAGCAGGGATCGGTATTCAATCTAAATGGGAACGGGGAATTGCAGTATGTGGAATTAGCATCCAATACATCACACTTAAAAATGATGCCGTTAACAACGTCGGATCAATTGCACAGACAACAAAATATAATCGAACTTGGATTGATTTACCAAAAATTAATGCTGGTTTTGAATTTTCCATTACAAGCTGGCTAATTGGACGCGCTGGATTTACTAAACGAATATCGACTCAATATACAACTATAGAAGCACCAGCAACACCTCCGACAGAATCAGTAATTTCTCTCGAGCCAGGATTTATTCCCTCCTTTGGTTTATCACCAACGGATCAAACTCTTTCCTTGGGATTAGGATTAATTGTAAACCAATTCATATTTAATGCGTATCTTGCGGATCAAACATTAGGAACGGGATCCTACCTTCTAAGCGGTATTCAACAGAATTTATTTGGAGTGATTTCAATGAGCTATCAATATTAGAGATATACAATTGGCACTCCCTCACCCTTATATAACATCTGTTTAAGCATTTCCCAAAAATACCTACGATAGAATAAATAATATTTTGTTCTTCAATAATAGCTAATAACTCATAAGCTATTTAATTGATATTCAAGACAGCGCTCGTTACCTTAAGCGAGGAAAGAAAATCAATGAAGTATTTTATTGCATGCATTATTCTGATTTGTTTATCCACAGAAAGAACTCTATCGCAATCGGTAAAGGAACGGTTGGAGCGATCCCTTGATAGACTGCCTCATCCTACTTCAGTTTCAGATTTTTCATCACTTCCTCATCTTCCATCCCAAAATCAGGATTCAACTCTAATATGTTGGAGTTTTACTACAACGTCGTTCATAGAATCAGAAATGAAACGGATGGGAAAGAATCCAGTTCGTCTCTCAGTCATTTTCCCTGTCTATTATGAATTCATCGAAAAGACAAAAGAGTTTGTTCGAACGAAAGGCAAATCTCGATTTAATCCAGGTGATCTTTTCAGTGGAGTATTGGACATTGTTCGAAACTATGGAATAGTACCGGCAGCTGTATATGAAGCAAAAGAGGGACACTATAAACTGAACCATAACGCATTGTATTTAGAACTTGAATCCATAGCAAGTGCAATAAAAATGAAAGAAAATTGGGATGAAAAAAAAGGAATTCAATTAGTAACAAAAGTTCTTCAAAAATATCTTGGGAGACCTCCAGAAAAATTCTTCTACAATAATAAGGAATACACACCAAAATCATTTTTTTCAGAAATTGTAAATATTCCTTTAGATGATTATCTCTGCGTTACATCTTTTCTTTATGCACCTTTTCGACATACTATTGAACTCCGGGTTCCAGATAATTGGCGACATATATCACACTATTGGAATGTACCTTTGGATCTATTCTATCGATCGTTGAAGCAAGCAATAATCCAAGGCTACTCTTTAGCAATTGATATGGACAACTCAGAAAACAGTTACCGCATAACTAAACAATTCGCATTTATTCCAGAATATGATCTACCAAAGGATTCCATTACTCAAATCAAACGTGAAATAGAATTCCTCTCTGGCGCTACAACTGACGACCATCTCATACATATTGTGTCATATAAGCAGTTCGGATCAGAAGAATGGTTCTTGGCAAAGGATTCATGGAGAACGGCCTGGGAAGGCCCTAATCAAGGCTATTTTTTCTTACATGAGTCTTATATTAAACTCAAGGTACTTGCATTTCTTGTACATAAGGATGCAATTCCAGAAATTCGAAAGTACATCCAAAACTAGTCCGATTGTAAAATCCTATATCAATGTAAGTAGTAAAACATGCAAAAGAATTTAAATGCAGATAGAGGCTAATTTTTCAAAAATTCATACCCGCATTAATTCTTCAGCTTCAAGTCGAAGTGGAAGTGCTTTGCTATTTTGAATGGCGTCCTTCGCAGATTTGAACCATTGGATATCCAATCGATTAGTCTTTATAACTGATTTAAGCCACTCTACTTCCGCAGTATGTAATTCGTTATCGCTAGCAGCAAGAGTTAGTCCGTCCAAAATAAATTTCCTTGCAAGTTCTTCAGTAGAGAATACTGGTGGTGTATCCTCAATATAATTGTTAATCAAGATATCACGAATAGCTTTTTCGCAAAACTCTTTCTCGAAACCTAATGCTTTACCGATGCGTTTCAAAATCATGGACTCTGATTCAGTCACACGTTTATCTTTTCCAATAAGTATTAAAAGACCCTTAAAGTAATTACTTGCATCGAGAATATTAATATCCATTCTTTTCCCCTTGCATAAAGAATTTCTTCTAGTGTAAGTAAATCACAATTCCATACTGCCAATCCGTTAGTGCCATCGCAAGAAACAATCTAATGAGCAGCCAATCATTTCAACAATCCACCATACTTCTTTAAATTATCATAACTTTTGATTTTTAATGGTTGATGGTTATCACAAGTTATTTGTACGATTATAAATCCTATTTACGGTGGCTATGATATCCCCATCAATCGCAATAACATGATTCACTACATCTGAAATTTTTTGATTAACATAATAATTACACGAGTCTTCAGTGGAATTCAGAATTTCGTAGTAAATATTTTATCTACGAATAATTTACTGTTTGTATTTTCCGAGTGTTTGTATTTCATCTTTCGTTGATGGTTTTAGACTAATTGCACTACCACCACCCGGCGCCAAATTTAGACGAAATTTTGTCGCAGAAGTTACAAGTGACTTACTAATGGAATATACCATAGGATTCTTTTCCCAATGCGCATTGACTCCATCCGCGTAGATAATGGCCGTAAACTGTTGCTTTGGTGGAAGAAACTCCAGGCTGATAGTAGAAGTATGAGAATTTTCGTCGGTAATTGCACCGATGTACCATTCATCTTTTCCTTTCGCCTTGCGTGCAATAGTTAGATAATCTCCAGGTTCAGCCTCAAGAATTTTAGTATCATCCCAGTCTACTGCTACGTCTTTAATAAATTGGAATGCATCTATAAATCGTTCATAACTTTCTGGCAAGTCAGCCGCCATCTGAAGCGGACTATACATTGTCACATATAGCGCAAGTTGCTTCGTCAGAGTTGTATGGACTTGTTCTTTTTTACTTGGATTATAATAATCCAACTTGATTTGGAAAATACCGGGTGTATAATCCATCGGTCCACCCATCAATCGGGTAAATGGCAGTATTGTTTCATGCTCGGGCGGATTACCAATACTCCATGCATTAAACTCATTGCCTCGTGCCGACTCACAGGCGAGCCAATGGGGATACGTGCGATGTAAACCTGTTGGACGTACTGGTTCATGGGCATTAAGCATGATGCCGTTTGCTGCAGTTTTTTCTGCAACACGAATGTAATGATTAACCATCCATTGTCCATCATGGAATTCACCGCGAGGAAGAATCCTTCCTACGTATCCAGACTTCACTGTGCCATATCCATATTCTTTCATATATCGATACGCTTCGTCCATTCGTCGTTCATAATTTGTAACAGCTGATGACGTTTCATGGTGCATTATCATTTTTACACCATTTGAGGCAGCATACTGTTGAAGTTCTTTGACATTGAAGTCGGGATATGGAGTAACAAAATCGAATACCTCATCCTTCATATTACCATACCAATCTTCCCAACCGACATTCCACCCTTCTACCAACACTCCATCGAATCCATGCTGCGAAGCAAAATCAATGTACCTTTTTGTTCGTTCGGTTGTTGCCCCATGTTTACCATTTGGCACTGCTTTGTTATAATCGAAATCGGAAAGCTTGATATTACCTACATCGGTGTAATTCCAGGTCGATTTCCCAACGTGCATTTCCCACCATATGCCAACATATTTCTGTGGCTTGATCCACTTGGTATCCATAGTATGCGACGGCTCGTTCAGATTCAGGATTATGTTGGATGAAAGGATATCAGCTGCTTTTGTACTAAAAATAATTGTTCGCCAAGGTGTAAAAGCTGGTGTTTGCAAATATGCTTTGTTTCCCATTGCATCAGGAACGAGATGTGCTTTGAGTTTGTATGTCAATGTATCTACTTCCAATTGCATTGCAGGATAGTTCACTAGTGCTGCCTCATGAATGTTTATATAGAATCCATCAGCCGACTTCATCATTAATGGTGTTTGCACTCCATTACGAGCAAAGATTGTTCTCGTTCCAATTTCGATTGAAGTCTTTCCCCTGGTTGCATCCACTTTGCTTAAAGGTGTAGTTGAATAAAAATACTCATTTGTATCGTAATCACCAGGAATCCAGAAAGTCTTATGGTCACCAGTCATTTGAAATTCTGTGAGCTCATCTACTACTGTAAAATAACTCAGCACATCTTGCTTTGGAAATTCATATCGAAATCCAAGACCATCATCGAATAATCGAAAGCGAAGAATCAGCGTTCTATTTTTGCCTGTTTTTTGGCAAAGCGTTACTGCCATTTCATTGTATTTATTTCGTATTTGTTTTTTTTCCCCCCACACTGGTTCCCAGGTCTCATCTTTCAGTACAGTATCGATACGAACAATTTCGAAATATTTAATAAATGATTCTTGATTCTTCAATACAATTCCAAGTTTGCTTGGATTAATGACAGTTTGCTTCAAACAACGTAATTCATACATCGGAACTCCGTCTACTCCGAGTTTGAATGTTAACGTGCACACATTACTAGGAGAATTTATGGTTTGAGCATTTTGTGGATTTGAAAGAAATACTCCAAGTAACAGAAGAACAAAAAATCTAAATTGCACGAATCGCATATATTAATCTCCTAATATAAAGTGTAGTTTTCATTTATAATTAATGAAGTTGGATTATCAATCCTTCCTAGATTATGTCGAAGAAAATATTAAACTTGAGCGGTTGTCACAAAACGAGGTTAACATGTGTAAACGTTCTATTGAACTTACATTCAAAGAGCACTTGTTCTGAGTATAAATCATATCGACAGGAGGTTTGTAATTTTAGGCCGAAATGGTGGACATAAGCATGTTTCACTTCCTCTTCAGTGGTTGCACTTGAGAGCAAATCTAAAAATCCTTTTAAATTCGTCTTCTTCACGATTTCCTTTGATTTTCCTTTTGCATGATTTTTCTCGTAGAAACATTAGGAATATATTGTTCCTGAGATGTCTGAATCGCTCGGAATATACCTATCCGTTTATCGTACTTTCTCGCTAGCTCTTTTGATACCTGAGTATCACCCTTATTAACTATAAGTTTATTGCGCAATGCTACGAATGCCCGCATAATCTGGATATTGACTTGAATTGCACGTTTGCTATTCAATACACTAGAAAGCATGGCCACACCGAGCTCAGTAAATGCATATGGTGGTTTTCTTGTACCTCCCCATCTTGATGTTCCAAAATGGAACATCAAGATTTTAAATTCATTTTGTGTAAGTTGAAACATAAAATCGTTTGGAAAACGATCGCTATTACGCCTCACAGCTTTATTAAGATCCCTTGTTTGAACACAATAGAGTTCTGCAAGATCTTTATCGAGGATGATTTTCATCTTTCGTATGAGAAGAATCGTCCGTTTAATTTTTTCTTCTGGAATTAATGCATTTTCTTTTGTCATCTTGCCACTCCCTAAGATAATTTCAAATATTTTGAAGTTCCAAACAGGAACATCAAGTTTTAGCATTGTTCAACAATTACTATCGCCTTGAATTAATATACGAACGCAAGCACTTAACTACAATTAATTGCTAGATATCAATTAGGATCAATCGAAAAATCCTTTTTCCATCATCTTGTAATGAGAGTTATTTAGGCCAAGAGCTTCGTATGCTTTTTGAGCACGTCCATTCCCAGTTTCGACGTACAAACGTATACCACAAACATCCCTACGGGCAAGCGCTAATGATTCGACGAATTGATATAATGATCTGAATACTCCCAACTTCCGAAATTCTTTTTTTACATACACGCTTTGTATCCACCAAAATGTCGCATTCCGCCAATCGCTCCACTCATAAGTAATCATCAACTGTCCCACGATTACACCATTAACTTCTGCAATGTAGTACTCTCCTTTTGTAGGATCGTTGAGAAGACTCTCCACACCTTTTAAGAGGCGTTCCCGATTAAGATTAATATTCTCGGTCTCTATTGCCATTGCCTCATTAAATTCAGCTATTGTAGTTGCGTCGGAATGCTTAGCCTGTCTGATCAATAGATTCATTTAATATTCCTGAAAAAAAATTGTGAATATATGTATGATTATCTAATGTGTTTTTTACACAAAAGTAAATATGCCAGAATTGTGCGTTTGAATCAAGCAGAGAAAGTTAGGATTTGACGATCGTTTTATGTAAGAAAGAAATTATGATGAAACTAGGAGAATTAAATTGATTTCAATTTACGGAAGTTTTCTTTTTTTACGGCGTTCTTGAATGTGTCGGACAAACTCAATTAGCGCTGGCAAACCCGGAATAAGCACGAGTGCAAGTATAACAAGCGAAAAGTGCTCCTTGACGAAAGGAATATTTCCGAAGAAGTAACCTACGAGCACAAAAATATTCACCCATAACAACGCACCAATAACACTGAAAAGCAAAAAAAGGCGATAAGTCATTCGCCCGATCCCAGCAACGAATGGGGCAAAAGTACGAATTATTGGTAGGAATCGAGCTAAAATAACAGTCACTTTTCCATGCTTATCATAGAAACGGTGTGTGCGATCGAGATATTCCTTATTAAAGAATTTAGATTTTTCCTGGTTGAATACTTTTGGACCTACTTTACGACCTATCCAATAATTGGTGTTATCGCCAATGAGTGCAGCAGTAATTAACAATGGAATGACATACTCGACTTGCATCGCACCAATCGCGGCAAGGGAACCGATTGCAAAGAGCAACGAATCACCTGGTAAAAAAGGTGTAACGACTAGACCTGTTTCACAAAATATTATCAGAAACAAAATTGCGTAGATCCACGTACCATACATCATACACAGATCAAAAAGATGTCTGTCGATATGGAGAATAAAATCTATCCCTTGTTGAATAAGTTCCATAAGATTCCAACATTCCTGAGCAGCCTTTTCCCCTCTAAAAAATTAGAGGGGAATAAGGATATGTAAAACTTGATTTATTTATTTGATTGCTATTAATTCAATGTCAAAAATTAGAGTTGCATTGGGTCCGATCGTTTGACCTGCACCATTTGGACCATAAGCTAGATCGGAAGGGATAAATAATTGCCATTTTGAGCCTGTTGGCATCAGCTGCAACGCTTCTGTCCATCCTTTAATTACGCCGCTAACTGGAAATTCTGTCGGTTCACCGCGCTCATAAGAACTATCAAATTCCCTTCCATCTACTAACGTCCCGCGATAATGACATCGTACTGTTTGATTTAATGATGGTTTTGGGCCATTCCCTTGTGTAATTATTTTATATTGCAATCCACTAGGAAGTGTAACGACTCCTTCCTTTTTCTTATTTTCCGCAAGAAATACTTGCCCTACTTTCATGTTCTTTTCACCTTCAACTTTCTGCTTTGCATTCATTTTATTCATCATTACTTCCTGAAATGATTTCATGGTTTCTTCCATTTCCTTATCAGTCAATGCAGTCTTAGCATTTGATAGACCATCTTTTAGCCCCTGAATTAATTGTGATTGATCAATTTCAATTTCCTGCATTTGCATGTTTTTACCAATATTGACACCAATGCTGTAGCTAACCTTTTCTTTTTGTGAGACTGGCTTTTTTTTCTGTGCAAATCCAGTAACAACAAATATTACAACAAGGGCAAATCCGATGGACTTTTTCATACATTATCCTTTTATGTTTATGATATACAACAGTGAAATCACATCCCGAAGGAATAAATTCAGAATACTTGGTAAGACGCGGGACAATCCTTTGTGTTACCTACAACAAGGTACTGCTTTTTTGGGGAGAATAAAAACCGATTCATCATTCAAAAAAAGGGGCTCTGACACATATCTAAGCGCCAGAGCCTTTGGGGAAAATATCGCATCCTTTTTGAGGGGGAAGAGAAAAGAAGTGCGATATCGTTTTAGTAACTTATACAACATTAGTTATGTGGTTACACCAATTTTCTCCATTTAATTTTTCCAATAATACGCAAATCATCATCTAATTGAACTTTTGCTTCCCAAGGAATGTACCCAAGCTCCGATGCTTGTGATTTGACTCTATGTTCATCATAATTGGAAAGTGATTTTGGTAGATCAGGCAAAACAGCAGACCGTACTTGTATTAAAAGTTTTCCGACATGTCCTTGTGCTTCAATGCCTGTAACATCTGGCCCTTTGGCAATCAAATGAGTTCTATACCCCTTCTCTGTGAGCCAATGGGAGACAATATGTTCACCTTTAGTACCAATATCCATCGGTGTATACATATATTTACTCTTTATCCATCATCCTCAGAATAAGCTGTTTTACTTTTACTCGATGGTACGATACAAAATCCATTTATTGAAGTATGCCGTAAAAACACAAACATATTGCGACCAAATTTGCTACAAAGAAATACTGAAGCAACATTTATTGTTTTCAGCAGTTCTACGGAAGAATTGAACAATAAAGGTTATCGACGATAAGTTTATAGTATTCAAATCATTAATGTGTATTTTTACCGACTTATTCTATTCCATTTAGAAATATCACTTTCAAATTTTTTGAAGAATGTTTTCGGAAGATTTCGTTGTGTTCATTTGCATTTTTCTTTACACTCTGTCATCAGGAATATGACATTTTAGAAATTTTCGTAATGAAGGTTGCAATGTTATACATACCTAACATTTGGTTTTTAGGAATATTTTGTCTTGCACAATTTGATGGGACTGAAACATTATTCAATGTTCCAATCGATGTCCCAGATCGACATTCGACAAAAGAAATCAAACTTACTTCAATTGGAAATTTTGGATTATTGAGAAAGGCTCGACCTTCTGTACCAGCTCATTATCATACGGGAATTGATATTAAACGACCTCGTGATAATTATAGGAACGAACCAATTTTTCCTATAACAACCGGCGTTGTAATTAGTATAAAAACAAACGGACCTTATGCACAATTAATAATCGAACACAGGATTCAAGGTAAAAAGCTATGGAGTCTATACGAACATATCGCAGGGATAACTGTAAATATTTCCGATACCGTTCATCAGTCAATTCCAATCGCCCGGTTTATGAACAGAAAAGAACTGACAAAATTCGGATGGCAATTTGACCATGTTCACCTTGAGGTGCTTAAAGTCCCTCCAATAGCACTGAAGCCAGATAAAACAAATTCGGCACGTTACTATAGATCGTATTCCTTAGTATGCTTCACAAAAAAAGACTTAGAAAAATATTTTTACAATCCATTAAAGTTATTCGATTCAAATTGGAAAGATTTTAACGAGTAAATTCGTAGTGGCCGGAATAAATCGGTACAATAAAATCTTAACCGATAGATAGAAGTCTCAATCTTAATCCTTTTTCATACATTCGGGGCCCTCATTACGGGGATTACTGACATACGAAGAAACTTCAAACGCTTCCATTTCTAATGAAGTAAACGGAACAAGTAGTTTTTGCAACCGATCAATGTCTTTATTATTTCTATCGAGCCATTGATCAAAATTATCTTTCCGTAGAATAACCGGCATACGAGTATGTATCTCTTCCATCAATTTGTTCGGCTCAGTAGTAATTATAGTGAAACTTGGAAATTCATCTCCCTTTTCATTCTTCCAGACTGAAAACAATCCGGCAAACATAAATGTTTCCTGGTTTTTCATCCGGATACACACAGGCTGTTTCGTTTCAATTTCTTTTTTCTTGCCCTTTACATACTTGATTGTTGAAATTCTCTTCCACTCGTAAAACGCATCTGCTGGAATGAGGCACCTGCTTGATTTAAAGTACGGAGAAAACAACTTACTCTGACTCAATGTTTCAGACTTGGCATTGAATGTTGTTGCATTGATTTTTCCATCCTTCGACCAGTGCGGAATCAACCACCATCGCATTTTCTGTGCAACCAGCTTGTTGTCACGGATCGCAATAACAGGCAGCTGTTGTCCGGGAGAGGCATTATACCGAGGTAAATCCACCCATACGTCTTTAATGCTCTCAAGATGAATTTTGGCAAATGATTCAAGAACCATTTTGCCATTCACAAATACATATCGTCCACACATAAGTCAATTAATCGAATTATTGAGATCTTTTTTCATTCTCGTTGATGTCACAATCAATCATCCAAAAGAAAGAAGCAATTACAGAATTATTGATGATTATTTCGTTGATTCATGAAATTCCAATAGTTCAATAGGAACACCATTATCTGCGATCATGGCAACTCTCACTCCCTCCGAAGGTGAACTTATTTCGCCCAACATCGTTTGACCTTGAACTGCAACTTCGAGATCATCGACTTCAAAAGCGACATGCGGCACGGTTCTGATTAATTCAGAAATTGGACAGTCTGCTTCGAACCTCATCCATTCAACCCCATAAGGACTCGTATCAAAACCAGAAACATATATTTTCAAATGAGATAAATATTTCTCATTCGGATGAGAAATCGTAGTTGGGATACCTACATGATGATATCGCCAACCTTTTTTTGCAATCGCATAAGGTGGTTCATTGTCCAGACGTTTATGTTGCATGTATTACCTCAAATTATGGTACTTTATTCTATGCAATTATATTCGATTGCTAGGGCCCTATCTATATCCTGCTTTTTCTAAATCTTTTAATGTTTTAAATGGATACGGAGGTTTAAGGTATTGGGCTAGAAATCTATAAATCTTCATCCGAATTTCTTTTGCAGCTTTGGTATCGATCCGATCAAAGCTATGGCCACCTGGTATTTCTTGAAATATTTCATATTCAAATTTTATATTAGCCGATTTCAACTCTTCAATTAGATGCCTAACTTCTTCCACATGAACATCATCGTCGTTTGTATTAGTATGTATCAACAACGGGATTTGAAGTTTTTTCACATATGCAACAGGTGAACGTCGCACATATTCCATCGAATCTTCTTGAACAGTTTTACCAATATGGAATTTTGCATAGAAATCTTTTCGATAGTCGTCATCATAATATCCTAATCGCATCACTAAATCGCTCACCGGCACACCAGCAAACGCAACTTTATAATCATTTGGGCGCTGAAAAATATCCATCAAAGTAATTAATCCACCATGACTCCATCCTATTGCACCGATCCTTGAGCTGTCAATAAAATCATAATTTTCGATCATCCAATCACGTGCAGCATGATTGTCATCAACTTCGCGTCCACCATAATCTATTCGTTCATAGAATGTTTTTCCATAACCCGTACTTCCTCGGTATTCAGGTGCAATGACTAAATATCCCTGCGCCATCATTTCGCGAATAATATGTGCATAATATGTCGTGAAATCGGCATGCACACCACCATGTGGTAACACAAGAAGTGGATATTTTTTATTCCGATCTAACTTATTTGGAATAAAAACATACGCCCAGAACTTTACTGGATTCAACGCACCACGTGCCGTAGAATCTTTCACTTTCCAGGGAGGTGGGCCTACAATAAACACCTTTTCTACAGCAGCTACATCTCCTACTTTATTGTACCAAAGAACATCATCCAAAGCTTTCGCAAGCTGATCGACACGATGATCGAGCTCTTCGAACTTTTTAGTAAGCAGGGTATCCGTCGAAATTCTTTGCGCTTGAAGAGATGCAGTTAGCGAAAAGCAAATAATCATTGAGAAGTGTAGATGAGTATTGCGTGTGCACATCATAAGTCCCTCCATTTAGAATAGAGCTTGATGACCGAGCTAATGTTAAAAAAAAGTACAGCAAAAACCAAGATAAGTTGATATCAAAAAACCTTCTTGCGTTTTGAATTTTCAACAACTACTTTATCTGAAAATTTTGAGTGATATATGAAAAACCTCCTTTTTGATGAAAATGATTTCCTTTTAAAACTCTTCGATGCAATTCCATTTCCTTCATTTGTAGTAGACGAAGATGTACGCATGCTATTCTGGAATACCTCCGCTAACAATCTAATAGGCACTGAGAACCCTTTTCGTAAACGGACTGGAGAAGTTTTGAATTGCATTCATTCGACAGAAACAATTAATGGATGCGGAAATTCTCCTTCTTGTGAATCATGTATTGTCCGAAATTCAGTCAGTCGCTCATTTCACGAAAAGATAGTATGTCGGCAGAAAACAATTATGGGGCTTCAGACAGGCACCCAAACAACAGAAGTTCCGTTTCTTGTCACAACCTCCCACTATGAATACAAACAAACATCATTAGTTATTCTTATTCTCCAAGATATTCATGAACTTATTCAGATAGGTAGTCTTGTACCGATGTGTGCAAAATGTAAAAAAATTCGTACACAAAAGAATGAATGGGAAAAGGTTGAAAAATATCTGAAATCTCACTTTTCCGATATTGATATCACACATGGATTATGTCCGGATTGCCTTAGAGCAAGTCTTTTAGATGAAGGGCTAATGTAAATAAAAGCACTAAAACAGGCCTACCAATATATGAAATTGTTGATAGCTAGCATCACTCTCACATTACACATTCTATCTGCACAAACAAATCTTGATACCATTTATCAAACATATGGCATAGATAAAAATCTACCAGTGTTTTCATCGGATGCAACTTCCCGGCTTAATTATCCTCTTTCCTGGAAATCTAACAAAATTAAAGATTTTGTCGAGTGGAAAGCGAAAGCACGGTCTTTCGTAATACAATGTTTACTCAATCAACCACCAATAACTGCATTTAGGCCGGTAACCATCGGGGAACAAGAACGAAGTGGTTATTTTGCAAAGAAAATTATTTTTAACATCACAGCTGATAGTAGAGTCTCTGCTTATCTTCTTATTCCAAAGGGAAAAGGGCCATTCCCAGCAGTTTTACTTCTTCATGATCATGGGGCCCGTTTTGATATCGGAAAAGAAAAAGTAATTGAACCTTTTTCAGATTCATTAAGCCGAATAAAATCTGCACGTGAATGGGTAGATAAAAATTACGAAGGGCGCTTTATCGGAGACGAACTTGCCCGACGCGGATACGTTTGCTTTGCAACAGACGTTTTGAATTGGTCGGATCGTGGGGGAGCTGGATATGAGGGACAGCAGGCACTCGCATCGAATCTGATGAATATGGGAATGTCGTATGCAGGACTTATTGCCTGGGAAGACATGCAATCAGGGGAATTTCTCGCAAACATTCCGGAGGTTGATCCTCATAGAATTATAGCAATGGGTTTTTCGATGGGTGCATTCCGTGCTTGGCAACTTGCTGCTTTATCGGATCGTATTGCTGGAAGTATATCTGTTTGCTGGATGGCAACGCGAAAAGGATTGCTTGTACGAGATGGTAATCTTACAAGGGGTCAATCGTCATATACAACAACGCACCCGAATATTGCAAATTATCTTGATTATCCCGATGTTGCGAGTATTGCTTGCCCAAAACCGATGCTTCTCTTTAATGGTGAACAAGATAAATTATTTCCAGCACTTTCGGTTCGAGAGGCATATAAAAAAATGCATGATGTATGGAATTCACAGAATGCAGGAAAGAAGCTCACAACAAAAATCTGGGAAACCGGTCATGTCTTCAATCGAGAGATGCAGGACGAAGCGTTTCAATGGTTGGATGAACAATTTAAAAATGAGAGATAGCAAAATAGTATTCTCTGCGATCTTTAACATTCAGATCTATAAAAATATTTCATAGTTATCATATCAATATAAACACATAATCGAAAATCAATATGAAATTTCGTGTAATAGGAAAACAAGAAAACAGTAAAATGTGTTTCCTTTGCGGTCTCAAGAATTCTTTTGGATTAAAAGGAGAATTTTTTGAACTCGAAAATAACGACCTTGTCTGTATTTTTACTCCATCTAATGAGCATCAAAGCTATCCTGGCAGACTCCATGGTGGAATCACAACAGCTGTTCTGGACGAGACAATCGGTCGTGCTATTATGATGAAGTACCGTCATGATATATGGGGTGTGACAGTGGAATTTACTACTCGCTTCAAGAAACCAATTCCTTTAAATGAAGAACTCCGCGTTATTGGTCGGATAACAAGTGATAATGGTCGTATGTTCGAAGGAACAGGTGAATTACTTTTACCAAATGGTGATGTAGCTGCTACTGGTTTTGGGAAATATTTACGAATGCCAATTGAAAAAATATCAGACTTTGACCAAGCAGCTCAAGAATGGAAGGTGATAAAGAGAGAAAAGG
>Ga0233422_10000188_pt1 | contig 34115 bp, 33 predicted proteins | sample Watercolumn_Mata_2_FD_182724 | JGI IMG/M metagenome (GOLD analysis project Ga0233422, IMG submission 182724) | Freshwater microbial communities from Lake Matano, South Sulawesi, Indonesia - Watercolumn_Matano_2014_110_MG | ecosystem: Environmental > Aquatic > Freshwater > Lake | place...
AAAAAAGTGGACTTGTCCACATTTTGTCTACACAGGTCTGGACAAACAGGATATTAAGATAAAATATGTCCAGAACAATGTAGACATAAAATATCAAGCAGAAAAAATGTTCCATGTGGAACATTTTGTCTGACGCGCGGTTTGTCATCCCGGGCCTGACCCGGGATCCAGAATGGATAAAAATTAAATTGTTCCACGTGGAACAATTTATCTACAATTTATTTTTTGGTTTTTAGAAAAAGAATAATTTTCTAAAAATTTAGTGTGGATAATTTTTTGGAAAAAGTTAATTTTTGTGTAGATTTAGCCAAAAAGTTAAAATAAAAATCATCTATTGACATTAATTTTCAAATGGGTGTATAATAAATAATGAATAAACTAATAGAATAAATTTATTACAAATACATAAAATATATGACAAATACACTAACAAAACGACAAAGGTTTGAAAAACTTGCTATTTATCGCACAAATAATATTTTGCGCGGGTTAAGAATTCTTGGAAATTGTGCCAACCGGGCGGCATATGAGTATACGGAAGAGGATATAAAGAAAATTTTTCGAGCTATTGAAGAAAAGGTCGCAGAAACAAAAATGAAGTTTAGATTTAATAAAAAAGAGGATAATAAATTTAAATTGTAAAGATATGATGGAAACAACCGAGAAAATCAAAATTTTTAAAGGAAGAGGCCGAATAGCCACTGAAATTTTAGGTCGTAGTAAATATTCAAATTATGATCAGGCATTAAACGAAGCGGTTGCTAATGCGTTAGACGCAAGAGCAAAAAATATTTCTATCAATTTAAATGAAAATTCAATTGAAATAAAAGATGACGGGGTTGGGATGACAAAAGATGTTTTATTAAACCGTTATTTAACACTCGGAGAAAAAAACATGGATTTACAAGCCAGGGGGCAGTTTGGTATAGGTGTTTGTGCAAATGCGGCACTTGGTAATATTTTAATAGTTGAAACAAGAAAAAAGGGTGAACAAATTGGTTTTAAAATTAAAATTGATTTTAATAAATTAGAAGAGGTTAATATTGGGGAGTATGAACCGGAATATTTTTCAGAAAATATTGATTTTAGTGGTAAGGATTATTCCACTTTAATTAGGATAGAAAAATTAAGATGGTGTGACATTAAGAAGGATGATTTTATTAAATATTTATCTGAAAAACACCTGCCATTACTTCTTGACGACGATTTGAATTTGAAAATATGGGTAAACGGAGATAGATTTAAAGCGGAAGAACCGGAAAGCACAGAAAAATATAGTTTTGATAGTTTAAAAGAGTTTTGCTTAGGCAATAAAAAGGTTCCTATTTTATCAAAATTATCTTGTGGAAGAATACAAGGGACTTTTTATTTAAGAGAAGAAACGTGGGAAGAGCCAAGTATTGATATTTATGTAAAGGACCAAAGAATAGATGGGTATAGTGGCGATAAGGTTGATTGGTTGAGGATAAAAGATTTAAGTTCAGCAGAGGGGTTTAGGAGAAGAATAAAAGGTATAATTAAAGTCCAGGCGATAGAAAAAAATAATTATGCCGAGCAATTGAAAGGAGGGCTTATTTTGAAAAGTGACAGGACGGCCTTTTTTGAGAATTCAGCTTACCATCAGTTGTGCGCATATTTAAATGGAACGATAAAAAATAAATATATTGATAAATTACCCTTTGGTGGTGTTTTGAGATTAATTAACGACGAATGGTATCGCAACAGGGGAGTAGATATTAAAAGAACAAAGACACTAGTGGATAAAGTAAAAAAAGAAGTTATTTCTGATTTAAAGGAGATATTGAAAAATGAAAAAGTAGAACCAAAAATTAGCAAAAGTGGCGAAATAGAGGGTTTGATAAGAAAGGAAAAAAATAATGAACATGCATTAGTTTCCTCTACGAATCTTATGTTTAAGTGCCCAAAATGCACCAGTATTTTGAGAGTTAAGAAAAATGTTTTTGTAAGATGGAAAAAAACTTCAAAAGAAGAAAAAAATAAAATTCAAGAAGAATATTGGAAGTGTAATGCATGTGGTTATGTTTTAGATCCTATAGACGATAAATATAAGAGGGGTCCAATAAAAGGAACCAGAATAGCAAAAATAGAAATTGAAGAAGGCGTGATAACTGACATATTGGTGGATGCTTTGGGTAAAGATGGTCCAAGAGCAATATACAATCCAGATGAGGGTGTAATTAAAATTAATGCACAGCACTCATTGTTAATTTATTCTTTGAAAAATTCTGATGAATCATTCAGGTGTAATTTGTTGGACTCGGTGTTGTATTCAATAGCAGTTAGAAAAAGTGAAGATAAAAAAGTAGATTTCCAAAAAATTTATAATGATATTTGTAGTAATGTATCAAGGGTGGTTGATGTTGAAGAGTATGAGAAGGTTTTAAATAAATTTAGTTTAGATAATAAAAAATAATGATAACAAAAGGTGAATATAAAATTTTCACCTTTTAATTTTGGCTAAGAAAAGGTAGAATAATAATAGAATAAATAAAAAAACTGACGAAGGGATTCTTCGCTTCGCTCAGAATGACACTTTTTATGATTTACGACCTCATCATCCTCGGCGGAGGACCAGCCGGCGTGGCTGCCGGCATTTATGCCGCGCGCAAAAAAAATAAATGTCTTTTAATTTCCGAGCACCTCGGCGGACAGTCAACTGTTTCCGCGGTGATTGAAAATTGGATTGGTGAAATTAAAATGTCTGGTTTTGATTTGCTGCAAAAACTTGAAAAGCATCTGCGAGCGCAAGAGGGAATTGAAATTGCGACCGGCGAAAAAATTCTGTCCGTCAAAAAAGACAGTGAAATTTTTTCCGTCACGACTGACAAAAATTCTTATCAAACAAAATCTGTGGTGGTGGCAACCGGCGCTCAACACCGCCAGCTTGGCGTGCCAGGTGAAAACGAATATAATGGCAAAGGCGTGGCTTATTGTTCCACTTGCGACGCGCCTATGTTTAGAAATAAAAACGTGGTCGTGGTTGGTACTGGTAATTCTGGCTTGGAAGCCGTTTTGGATTTGCTCCCTTACGCTAATAAAATTTATTTAATGGATGTTTTGGACAAAATTTTTGGCGAAGAAACTTTGGCGGAAAAAGTGAAAAATGAAAAAGTGGAATTACTTTTGGGTACAAAAATAAAAGCCATTGAAGGCGATCAATTCGTGAAAAAAATTGTTTATGAAAATCTGGCCAGTGGGGAAGTGAAGGAAATTCCGGCGCAGGGTGTTTTTGTAGAAATTGGTATGGCGCCCAATGCTGACTGCGTGAAAGATTTAGTAAAATTAAATTCTCAAAATGAAATTGAAATTAATCATCAAACCATGGCCACTTCGGTGCCTGGAGTTTTTGCCGCGGGCGATGTAACGGACGTGTTATACAAACAGAGTAGTGTAGCTTCAGGAGAGGGGGTGAAGGCGGCCTTGGCGGCATGTAATTATTTACATAATAACGAAATAACGATATAGCGATATAACGAAATAAAAAATTAAAATTTAATAAAAACATGTCTTATGTTCCGCTAAACCAGCTCGATGTTTATCAAATTAGTTGTGAATATAGTGACGAGGGTTGGAAAATTTATGAGAGTTTGCCGCAGACAATACAGTTTCATATTGGCAGTCAAATGATCGACTCTGTTGATTCGGTTGGTGCAAATATTGCCGAGGACTATGGTCGTTTTCATTTTCTTGATAAAATTAGATTTTATTATACAGCTCGTGGCTCTCTCTTTGAATCAAAACACTGGCTGGATCTTCTTTTTAAAAGAAAATTTATCGCTAATGAAAAGTATCAGGAGTTGATGATTCTATATAAAAGAATTCAAATTTGTTTAAATATCTTAATAAATTCAGTTTACCGAAGTAAAAAATAGTAGTACTATATCGTTATTTCGTTATATCATTATTATGTTTATTGTGTTATAATTAACTCATGATATTTAAACACGAACACAAACTTTGGCATCAAGGATATGACCATATAGTTGGCCTGGATGAAGCCGGGCGCGGTTCTTGGGCCGGGCCTTTGGTAGCTGGCGCCGTTGTCTGGCCGCGTGGTTTTAAAAACGTTGCTGGTTTGCGCGATTCCAAAAAACTTTCGTCCGCTGGCCGCGAAAAATTATTTTTACAGATTATCAAAAATTGTCTGGGTTGGTCTGTCGGTATCGTGCCTCATACTCACATTGATGAAATGGGAATTTTAGAAGCTAATCGCGAAGTTTTTCGCCGCGCTTTGGAAAATTTGGGTTTATTACCTCACTATGTTTTAATTGACGGACTTAAAATTTTTGAACCCCAGTATCCGCACGAATTTATTGTTAGAGGCGACGATAAAATTGCCAGCATTGCCGCCGCTTCCATTGTGGCCAAGGTGGTGCGTGATAAAATGCTGGCGCGTTTTAGTAAAGAGCATCCGGAATATAATTGGCATGAAAATAAAGGTTATGGCACTGCTGAACACCGCGCCGCTCTGGATCAATTTGGCTTATCAGAATTACACCGTTTAAGTTTTATGCCGATGCGAGAAATATATTAGAAGGTTGTCATCCTGAGGTCTCCGATAATTATCGGGGACTAAAGGGTCTCGTCCGAGATTCCTCACCGCCTACTGGCGGGTTCGGAATGACATTATTCAAACACATGACCCATTCTAAGGTCCCCGGGGGCAATGAGCTTTTAAACCCGGAGCAAATTCTTAAATACGAATTAGGCATTTCCGTCGGTTCTTACGTCGGCGATTTTGGTTGCGGCGGCGCCGGTTATTTTGTTTTTCAAGCCGCCAAGCTGGTCGGTGAGACCGGCCTGGTTTATGCTGTGGATATTTTGAAACCCGTACTTTCTAATATTGACAGCCGGGCCAAAGAACTAAATTTAAAAAACATTAAAACCCTTTGGTCTAATTTGGAAAAATTCAGCGCCTGCAAAATTAACAATGATAGTTTGGATTTCGGTTTAATTATTAATGTTCTTTTCCAAAACAAAGATCGCCACGCGATTTTGCGGGAAGTAGCACGCCTAATTAAACCTTTAGGTAAAATTTTAATTATTGATTGGCAGGCCGGCCGTTTTCCTTTAGGGCCTAATCCGGCTGATAAAATTTCTGCGGAAGACGTGACAAAACTGGCTGACGAATTTAGTTTGAAATTGGCACGCCGTTTTGAAGCTGGGCCATACCATTACGGCTTAATTTTCGAAAAATTTGTGTAAAAAAGTTATCCACTTGCGTGGCAAAAATTAACATAGTAAGATGTGGTAAAGAAATTCTTGATAATAAAATTTAAAAGAGCTACGAATTTACGAATAAAGCGAATGTACTAATTTTACCTCCCCCAACCCCCCGCCCGACATCGCCTTGGGTGAAGTCAAGGCGGGCGGGCCTCCTTATAAAGGAGGGGAGCTGGCTTCGTAAGCTCCTCCCCTTGCTAAGGGGAGGGTTGGGAGGGGTCAGCGGCCATTCGTATATTCGTAGGATTCGTACATTCGTAGATTATATCTCCATGTCTCTCCTTTTCGAAAACATCAAAAACATCTTCACTCTGAAATACTGGTTTACTCTTAGTCCCGAACCTTTTTTGCCCGTCGTCTTAAATATTTTTTACGTGTTTTTTGGTCTTTTGATTATTGGCGGCATCGCCTGTAAAATTATGAGCAAAAAACATGTTGCTTACCCGCCAACCCGCAACATTTTTGAAAAGTTTTATTATTTATTAGCGACGATGGGTTTTGCCGGTTTGCTTTTGATTTTTTTCCGCTCAGCCGGCGCTTATTTTTTAGGCGCACCTTTCTGGCTTTTGGTTTGGTTTATTGTATTTTTAGTTTGGCTCTATTTTGTTTTACGTTACGTTTTTATCAAGGTGCCGAAATTGAAAGAGGAAATTGAAATGAAAAGGGAACTGGAAAAATATTTGCCAAAGTAATCTTTATTGTTTCATTGTTAAAATTGTTTCACTGTTAATGGTATGTAGAAGTTATAGCAATAGAACTATGAAACAATGGAGCAATTATTTTTTTATGAACACATTGTCGCGGGGCTGGAGCCAAAAAATTAAAATTACTTTATTAGTTGGGATCGCCTGTTTCATGGCGATTTTTTATTTTTTACCAGTCATTCAAGCGGCGGAAAAAATTAATATTAATACCGCTGACTCCACCGCCTTGGATTCTTTACCTGGTATTGGTCCGGCTAAAGCTGAAGATATTATAGCTTACCGCACAAGCAATGGCCCATTTCAAAAAATTGAAGACCTCATGAATGTTGCCGGTATTGGCCAAACTACTTTTGATGGTTTGCAAGACCAAATCTGCGTGAGCGCTACTGATTGTGGTAATGACGTTGATGATGGTGCCGGCGATGGTATTAATTCCGCCACCTATGTTGACCAAATTTTTATCAATGAAATTTTACCCAATCCTGCTGGTAGCGATGACAATGAGTGGGTGGAAATTTTTAATAGCAGCAGTGGGGAAGCGGATTTGTCTAATTGGAAATTAGTTGACGCTGACGACCATTCTTTTATTTTGCCTACTGGCACCAAGATTGCCGCTAATGGTTTTTTGATTTTTTCCGATCTAGGCACGGTGTCTTTAAATAATAATGGCGATACTATCAAACTTTTTCAACCAGATAATAATTTGCTTCACCAAACCAATTACAGTGCCGGTGCCGAAGATAATTATTGCTGGGCCAGAAATGATGTTGGTGAGTTTGTTTGGACTACCACCTGTACGGAAAATACAACTAATATTATTACCGCTCCGCCGCCGCCAGCGGCTAGCGGCGGCGGTAGTAATTCTTTTACTGAAACCGAGAGCCAAACTACCTCCGATTCTTCTTCAACTTCAAAATCAAGTTCTTCTTCCGGCTATCAAAACAAAATTTTAATCACTGAAATTTTACCCAATCCTTTAGGTGTTGATAATGACGAGTGGCTTGAACTTTATAACACCACCACTGAAGAATATTTTTTAGACAACTGGAAATTGAAAGATAATCAAACCGAATACATTATCAAAAATATAAAACTTCCAGCCAAAAGTTTTTTGCTTTTGTCTAAAAAAGAAACTAAATTTGTTTTAAACAACGGCGGTGATTTGGTGGAACTTTTTGATTTAGATAATAAATCCGTGGCGCGGGCTGAATATAAAACTACGGCGCCAGAAAACCAGAGTTACAATTTTTGTTATCAAAAATGGCTTTGGCTGGCACCGACTCCCGGCGCTGTCAATCCTTGTCCGCCGCCCAATAAACTACCCAATGCTTTTTTTGAACCAACCACTGAAGATTTTGTTGTTGGCCAGGAAATATTGTTGGACGCCACAGAAAGTTTTGACACTGACGGTCAATTAATGAAATACACCTGGCAATTCTCTCAGGTTGTGGAGGAAATTGACAGCCAAAAACAGGCTAAAATTTTTGAGACCACCGCGCCGGTTTTTAAGTTTAAATTTTTAAGCGGCGGTAAGCAAAAAATAAGCTTAATTGTAACCGATAATCTTAGTGGGGAAGATAAATTTTCTCTGGATTTAATGGTGGCGGGCAATACCCAAGAAGCGGCGGAAATAAAAAAATTTAATTCGACAAATAAAACCGCTGGAAGTTATTTTATTCCTATTGCTTTGGCCGAAGCGCGTGAGTTAGAAAAAAACAGCAAAGTTTTAGTTGAAGGCATTGTATCAGTGGCGCCTGGCGTGCTTGGCGCCGATCAATTTTATCTGGCCGGTTCCGGTGTCCAAATTTATTTTTCTCAAAAAGATTTTCCGAATTTAGTGGTGGGCGATAAAGTTCGGGTGCGCGGCACTTTAACTTCTTATTACAATGAAACCAGAATCAAAGTTGCCCAACGCGCTGACATAATTTTTTTACAATCTGGTCCGGCGCCTGAACCGCAAGAAATTAATTTAGATGAAATCGGAGAAGATTATGAAGGTTCTTTAGTGCGAGTGAGCGGTGAAGTTACGGAAATAAAAAATGATTCCTTTTGGCTTGATGATGGTTCGGTTGAAGCACGTGTCTATCTTAAAAAAACCGCCAACATTGATTTAAATAAAATTGATTTAAAAGTTGGTAGCCAATTAACCTTAACTGCCATCGTTTCTGAAACCACGGCTGGTTATCGTTTATTGCCGCGTTCAGCTGATGATTTTTTAGTAGGCCAAGTTTCGGGCGCGGCCACGTCTGCTAACACTAAAACCCGTTGGCCCTATTACCTATTAGCCGCTTTGTTAGCCATTGCTCTTGTCACTGCCGCCATTTTATGGAAGAATAAAAAAGAGAAGCAAATGAGCGATGAAGAAATTTTTAAATTTTAATTCAAGTGCGAACGTCATTCTGAGCCCGACCAATGTCGAGGGAAGAATCTCATAAAAAGCGACGAGATCCTTCGTCACTTCGCTCCTCAGGATGACATCAACAAAAATGCGTTTTGACATCATCACCATCTTCCCCAAACTTTTTGATTCTTTTCTGAATGAAAGTTTAATTAAAAAATCAGTTGAGAAAAAACTCAACCGCTTTGTGGTGCACGACTTAAGAAAATGGGCGTCTGGCAAACATCATCAGGTTGATGATCGCCCATTTGGCGGCGGCGCTGGCATGGTGCTCATGGCGCAACCAGTAATAGAAGCATTAAAAGCAATAAAAGTAATAAAAACAAAAAACAAATCAAAAATAATTTTGCTTTCGCCGACTGGTAAACAATTCAACCAAAAAACGGCGGAAAAATTTGCTCAATGCAATCAATTAATTTTTATTTGCGGCCGCTATGAAGGCGTGGATGCGCGGGTGGAAAGATTTGTTGATGAAAAAATTTCTCTCGGCCCTTTTGTTTTAAACGGCGGGGAAGTGGCGGCCATGGCTATGGTAGAAGCGGTGGCGCGCCTGCAATCAGGGTTTGTCGGCAATCAAGCATCTTTAATTGAAGAAAGTTTTAATGATGGCCAAAAAGAATATCCGCATTACACTCGGCCTGAAGTTTTGGTTATTAGAAATAAAAAATTAAAAGTTCCAGCCGTGCTTCTTTCTGGCGATCACCAGAAAATCAGAACCTGGCGTGAAAAGCATAAAAGAAAATAGCAGCCAGCCCGGCCATTGTGGATAACTTTTTATCAAAAAATTTAATCCGCAAATTTTATTAGTGGATAAACTACATTTTCCTGCCTCCTGTTTTTCTGATTTTCTAAAAAGGTCCCGATCGGGCCTCTTTTTTTATCGGCTAAAATTAGCCAAGAAAAAAATTGTAAAAAATTGAGAAAAATTCAGAAAAATTAAGCTTGCTTTTATCGTTTCTAAATTTACCTGACACTTGCTCTCCTGTTTCAAAAGTGCTATAATTAATATGTAGGTATCAAAACCTACTCTCGCTCTTTCTCTTTAGCTTCTTTATCTTCAGGTAAAGAGGCATGTACATGCTTCCTTTTTGGAAGCTAAACTTTATTGCTGTTCGCTATAGCCGGAGCGGCCCGGCTTCTAAAATTTACTTTTAGAAAAAACAAAAACAAAAAGGTAAGTCCTTATCTCCACAAGGATAGAGATATTACCAAAAGAATGGCAATAAAGATGATCTGTCAACACGCCGAATAGCAGATCACACTACTTATAGGTAACAAAATACAGGAATGGACTCACTTGTGTTCCTAAAGAAACTGGGGACGAAAGCGAGTCCAGACCTGTTGGACCTATAGGCCTGGGCTCAGAGGACACGAAGTAATTTCTAATTGGTCCTTATGAGCCCTTTTTTTTCCGCCAGTTTTTCTCCTGCCCGCCACTTGAACTATTTTTGGCCATACTTTATAATAAAATTATAAGTTTTAATTTAGATCTTATGTCTTTAACTAAGGAACAAATTAAATATTTTGAAAAAACCTTAAAAGAAAGAGCGGAAGCTTTGCGCTTGGGCTTGTCTGACATTGCCCATAAAAAGAAAGGCAAAGCCAAGTATGATTTCGAAGCCGATTATCCTAATTTCGGCAGCGATGAAGATGAAAACGCTCAAGAGGTGGCAGTTTATGTTGACCGCCTGTTAGTGGAAGGAACTTTGGAAAAAGAATTACGCGATATCGAGAGTGCTTTGAAAAGAATTAAAGACGGCACTTATGGTATCTGTAAATATTGCCATCAGGCTATTGGCGAGGCTCGTTTGAAAATTCGCCCTTCTTCCTCGGCCTGCATTAGTTGCAAGAAAAAATTCAAAGGTGAAAATTAATATCGTAACTCGTAATTTGTAATTTGCTATGGAAATAAAAAATAAAAATTTATTTTTTGGTGCCGGCCTGTTAGGACTGGCATTTTTTATTGCCGACCGAGTTTTTAAAAATTTAGTCATGGCCAATAAAATTCATGGCGTCAAAAATTTTAGCTTGGCTCTTTCTCTGAATTTTTCTAGTAGCTGGTTGTTAATTGTTTTTTATTTCTTGGTAGCGGTACTGATTTTTTTACTGGTTCATTTTTTAATTTTAGCAATCAAGAATAACAATTACTGGCGGTTGACTGCTTTGAGTTTGTTGCTCGCCGGCGCGGCCAGCAATTTAATTGACCGTGTTAAATTTGGTTTTGTAATTGATTATCTTAATTTTTATTTTTTCTATAATAATTTAGCCGACCTGGCCCTTTGGGGTGGTTTGTTTTGCTGGCTCTGGCCGCGGCGGCAAAAATAGAGACCCACGGCTAAAGCCATGGTACTCCCGCTGTGCGGGAATGCGCGGTTTGGCCATCATAATATATTTTATTAGCCAAACCGCGCTGGTCTATATAATTTCCTTCGCTCCGCCCCGCATTTTGCGGGGCGGGACTCCGGGCTGAAATTCAACCACGGGCAAGCCAGAGGTTGAATTTCAGAAATTATAATTTTATGGCTACGCCTTTTCGCCAAGAAAAATTAGATTCCATTTTTTTGAAAGAATTAAACGCCGCCATCCAGTCAGAAGTTGATTTTGGGGCGGGTATTTTTGTCACTGTCACTGGTTTGCAAGTCGCGGCCAATCTGGCCTCGGCGCGCATATTAATCTCTTGTCTGCCTTTTTCTCAATCTGCGGTCGCCTTGAAAAAACTTCAGGAGCAACACCAAAAATTGATTGTTTATTTGAATCAGCGCATGAAATTTAGAAAAATTCCCCGCTTGCTTTTTGAAATTGATGACACCGAAGAACAGGCAGAAAAAATTGAAAGTTTGATGGAGGAGATTAAAGAATAAGCAAACAAGAAAATGATCTGACATAAAGTTAGATCATTTTTAATTTATGGTTGACAAGAAAAAATAGATATGCCACAATATTGATGTCTAAATAAAGACGCCCTGCCTCGGGTAAGAGGTAAAATTCAAACCAGGCAAAGAAGCCTAGGAGGAACACATGTTTAATGGTTGGTTGACCAAGGACTGGACCCAGGGCGACCTTAATGCCGTGGTCAAAAACCTCGGCGAAGAAAGGGCCAGGAGAATTCAGGCGGGGGAAAAATTCGAACTTACTTTTCCCGCTGACAAAACCCCGGTCGATTCCACCCCCACCATCATCGTCCGCAAGCCCAACAAACACGCCATCCTCTGGCGCGCCTTCTACGAGCATGACTTTTCCAAGCTCGTGGCCAAATATCCCGCGGATTTCGATTTTTCCAAGGTCGAAATTCCGTCGGCACCGAGAGAATACGGCGTCATTCAGTTCATGCCGAGACGAGGCATCCTCAGCGACGAGATAGTCCTCACCGGCGGAGTGGTGCCCTACAAAATCAGCTATCGCTGGGGCAACAACATGGACACGGCCATCGATCATGATTTCGGCCGCGACCGCCTGGACTCGGCCTACGCCGTGCGTTATCGTTTCAACGTCGAGGCCGACGAGGACATGAAAAACATGTCGGCCAGAGAAATCGCGGAAAAGGAAATTAACACTCTAACCTTCCGCGAACGAGCAGGTGCCGGTCGGTTCTGGATGTGGCACAAGAATATTATCTTGGACCGGAGAACGTTCACTCTCTGCGCTGGTTCGCGCAGTTCGGGCGGCCGTGTGCCGGGCTTGGACTGGGGCGGCGGCGGCGTCGTCGTGGACTGGCGCGGTCTGGACGACGCCGGCGACTGTCTGCGCGGCCGCCAAGCAGTTTCCGTCTTTTAACCTTTTCACTTCCGCGCCTTTTTCGCATCAGCGAAAAGGCGCAGTTTTTTTATTGCTTCTTTTTCTCCAGTAAGCTATAATTTCCTAATCCCTTTATGTTGCCTGAATTTTCCAAAATCAATTCTTTAATCAACAATGCCGAGCGCGTGCTTTTACTGGGCCATCAAAATCCGGACGGCGATTGTTTAGGTGCTATTTGCGCTTTGTTTTTTTATTTAAAAAAACAGGGCAAATTTGCCCAAGCAGTTTTTAATGAAGAACTCAACACAGCTTATGATTATCTGCCTGATTTCCGGGAAATTATTACCACCTGGGAAAATTTTAATCCTCTTGCTTTTGATTTAATTATTGTTTTGGACGCCAGTTATTTTTCGCGCACTGGTTTAGATGAAAAAATATTATCTCAACCTGATCGGCCGGCTGTTTTAAATCTGGATCACCATGCCAGCAATGACGGTTTTGGCGACGTTAGTTTGGTTAATAGCCGTGCTTCTTCCACTTGTGAAATTATTTATGATTTTTTTGATTATCTAAATTTTCCCTTAACTGAACCACTGGCTACTGCCCTGCTTACTGGCCTGCAAACCGATACTGGATCTTTTGTTTATCCCAATACTACCAGCCATACTTTGCAAATCGCCGCTCATTTAATGCGCGCCGGCGCCCAGGTTAATCTAATTAATCAGCGTTTGTTTAAAAATAAAAATTTGGCTAATTTTAAATTTTTGGGCCAGGTTTTAAACCAGCTTCATTTTAATGAAAAATTTAATATCCTAAGTTTAGTTTTAACCGCGGAAGACCTGGCTGCCCCCGAAGCCGATTTTGATGGTTTGACTAATTTTTTGCAGCAAATTAAAGAACCGGAAATTATTATGGTTTTAAAAGAACAAACTGTTGGCGAAATTAAAGTTAGTCTACGCAGTAAAACCATTGACGTGGCTGCCTGGGCCAAGAAATTTGGCGGCGGCGGGCACCGGCGAGCCGCTGGATTTTTGCTTGCTGGTCAGCTAATTAAGAATGAAAAGGGAAGTTGGCAGGTGGAATAAAATATGGTAGAATAAATACATCAAATTTCCAATATCCAATTACTAATTTCCAACGAAATGTCCAATGTCAAATGCCCAAAGTTCGGTTTTTGTACCGCTCAGCGGGACAAAAACCGACAGATTGGAAATTAGAAATTGGAAATTTAGAATTAATAACTATATGCATCTCATTCCTACCGTGATTGAAAAATCAAACTTAGGCGAACGCGCTTATGATATTTATTCTCGGCTACTGAAAGAGCGAATAATTTTTTTGGGCGGCCAAATTACCGATGAAATGGCCAACACCATTATCGCCCAGCTTTTATTTTTAGATGCCGAAGACAGCAAAAAAGACATCAAGCTTTATATTAATTCGCCCGGCGGTTCCGTCACCGCGGGTTTAGCAATTTATGACACCATGCAATATCTGAAATGCGACGTGCAAACCATTGGCGTTGGCTTTGCCGCTTCTATGGGCGCCGTTTTATTAGCCGCTGGCACCAAAGGTAAAAGATTTGCCTTGCCTAATACTGAAATTCTTTTGCATCAAGTTATGGGCGGGGCCGAAGGTCAGGCCACAGATATCAAAATTTCTGCTGAACATATTTTAAAAGTGAAAGACAAACTTAATAAAATTTTAGCCAAACACACTAATCAGGAAATTTCCAAAATTGAAAAAGATACTGACCGCGATTATTTTATGAGTGCGGAAGAAGCAAAAAAATATGGCGTGATTGATAAAATAATTTAATTGCCGGAGTTTTTCTGTTCGTGCTATAATTAAATTAGTAATTTTTTATGACTACTCCCGCCACCAAAATTCCTCGTTTAGTCGGTATCCTGATTTTAATTTTGGGTGGTTTTGTCGGCATTATGTTTTTATCATATTCCTGGCATATTACTGACAAACAAGATACCATTTTAAATTGTAGTCAGGCTCAGGTTGAACACCTAAAGTAGGCTTTTCGTGATAATTAAAAATAATTTTAATTGCCAGTCCGTTATGAGCCAAGCGCTCCCCAGCGCTTGCTTTCTTTTTTTAGGCATGCTATAATAATAAGGTAATAAATTAATTATTCAAAATAGAATTTTTTCAGAGTCGGAGTTTAAATTTTGGCTAAAAATCAACCAAATTCAGTCTTTAACTTTTATTTGTTTCTGGTTTTATGATTTTCATTACTCGGTTAAATATTAATTCAAGTAATTGTGATCTTCGGGTTTTCTAAACCTTCTTTTTCCGAGCGCCTAAAATTTATCAAATTATCTCCGACTCCTCGCTAAATTTTCTGTTGAGAAATATTTGAGGAGTTTTTTTATGTTTTTATATTTAATTGTTGGTTTGGTAGTGGGCCTGGGTTTAGGTTATTTAACGCGCCGTTATTTAGTTCGCCGTTATGCCGAATCCGCCGAAGCCCGCGCCACTAAACTTTTAGCTGACGCCAAAGATAAAGAAAAAGATTTTTTATTGGCAGCTAAAGAAAAAGCCTTAAAAATTATTGATGAAGCCAAACATGATGAAAACGAACGGCGCAAGGAAGTGTTGGAAATGCAGAAACGTTTGGAAAAAAGAGAAGCGCTTTTTGATCAAAAACTTTTGGAATTTGAAGACAAGAAGCAGGAACTTTTAAATAAAGCGCAAAAATTAGAAGAAGCGCGCGAAGAAGTTGCTAAAATTAGAGAAGAGCAATATGACAAGCTGCAAAAAATTGCCGGTTTAACCCGCGAAGAAGCGCAGAAAGTTCTTTTAGAAAACACTGAACGCGAAGTCAAAGAAGAGCTTTTAAACCGTGTTAGAAAATTACAGGTAGAAAATCGGGAAGAACTGGAACGTGAATCCAAGAATATTTTAAGCCGCGTTATTGAACGTTGCGCCACCAGCCACACCACGGAAACCACCACTAGCGTTATTACCTTACCTTCTGATGAAATGAAAGGCCGGATTATTGGCCGTGAAGGTCGCAATATCAAAACCCTGGAAAATCAATTAGGTGTGGATATTGTGGTGGATGACACACCGGAATCAATTATTGTTTCCGGTTTTTCACCCATTCGGCGTCAGGTGGCCAAAGTTGCTTTGGAAAAATTAATTGCTGACGGCCGCATTCATCCCGGTCGCATTGAAGAGGCGATTGAAACCGCTAAGCAGGAGATTGCTTTGGAAATTAAAAAAGCCGGCGAGAATGCTGCTTATGAAGTCGGTGTGGCCGGTCTTGATCCCAAGTTAGTTCAAATTTTGGGCCGCCTAACTTTCCGCACTTCTTATGGCCAGAATGTTTTGCAGCACTCCATTGAAGTAGCTCAATTATCAGCGCTTTTAGCCGAAGAGTTGGGCGCTAATGTGTCTTTAGCTAAAAAAGCTGGTTTGCTTCATGATTTAGGCAAAGCCGTGGATCACGAAGTGGAAGGCACTCATCCGGAAATTGGTTATAATATTTTGAAAAAATTTGGCCTGCCAGAAGAAGTGGCTAAACCAGCTTTGGAACACCATTTAGATCAGCCTTCCACTTTAGAAGGCCTGATTGTCAAAGTAGCTGATGCCATTTCTGGCGCTCGTCCTGGCGCCCGCAAAGATAGTTATGAAAATTACATTCAGCGTTTAAGCGAATTGGAAGATACCGCCAAAACTTTTGAAGGCGTGGACAAAGTTTATGCCATTCAGGCCGGCCGCGAAATTCGCGTTTTTGTGGAGCCGACTAAAATTGATGACTGGAACGCGCAGAAATTGGCGCGCGAAATCGCCAACAAAATTGAACAGGAATTGAAATATCCAGGTGAAATTAAAGTTAATGTCATTCGGGAAACCAGAACCATTGAATATGCGAGGTAAATGAGAATTAAGAATTAAGGAAAACTAAAAGCCGCCCCGCATTTTGCGGGGCGGCTTTATAATAAAACCCGCAAATATTTTGCGGGTATTGATGATACTATTGATTATTTTTTTTGACGACTTTTTTCTTTTTTAAAACAATTTTTTTGTTAAACCAACAAATTTTTCCGAGATAAAAGACAATGTCAAATTTTTGGCAGAAAAGAATTTTGGCAGTCAGATCTTTTTCAAATAAATTCAAATTCAGTGATGCTTTATAATTTTCTTTCATTTGTTTTATAAAAATTTCGCGGTTCTCTTCTACACGCGGTGTTGTTTTTGTTCTAATAGCTAGCATTATTAGTTTATTTTTGGTAATGATAATTTTTATAAGAGAGCGGGGTATAAAAAGTAAATCTACTAAGTCATCAAAAGAAAACGGGGAATTACTAGGATGATTGTGGATTGAACCGATTTTCTTTTCTTTTTTAAGTGCAGTACCTTCTAAAACAAGCAGAGACTCAACTTTATTTTTCGAACCGGTATAAATAGTTTTACTGATTAATAATTTTTCTGCTGCCATATCTGTTTTAATATTTCTAGAAAATTCAATTTTTTCTTTTTTGCCCTTAGCGTGGATTTCACTTAAAATTTTATGCCAATAGGTATTTAGAATGATTTTATTAGGATATTCCTGTGCTGAAAGCATTTTATTTGTTCTTGCTTGTGCCAAAATGATTCGCCGAAAATCTTCATTTTTCCAAGAATTCATTACTTCCTCCCAGATTTTAATTTTTAAAGAAGACAGCAAACATAATTTTAGTACAACAAATTTTATAAGTCAAGATTTGACATCTTTTTTCTTTTGCGCTATAATTAAAATAGGTAAGCTAGTATGGATAACATACTAGCTATTTTTGTAGATTTAGGAATTATTTAATAAAATAAAATATCAAATACCAAATGACAAATATCAAATGACAAAAATGATCCCGCGAAGCGGGACCGTTTGGAAATTGGAAATTGGGATTTGGAAATTAATGTTTTATGCCCACCGAACTCTCTCTCGCCATCCAACAAATTTGCGAGGAAAAAAATTTATCCTTAACGGCCGTTAAAGAAACCATTGAGGCGGCTTTAGCTTCGGCTTTCCGCAAAGATTTTGGCAATAAACTACAAAATCTGAAAGTCAATTTTGATTTGGATTCTGGTGCTTTTGAAATTTTTGACGTCAAAGAAGTTGTGACTGACGAATTAAAAGCCGAATATGACAAGCTTAAAGCTGAATTAGAAGCGGCTAAAGAAGCTGGTTTAGAATTGCCCAGCCGGGAAAAACCCGAAGTTAAAGAAGAAGTCGCGGAAGGTAGCGAAGAGGAAGAAAAAAAATTTAATCCCAAGACCATGATGGCGCTGGCTGAAGCCCAAGCCCTGGATAAAAAACATCAGCTTGGTGATGAAATTATTACTAAATTAGAAGTGCCGGCGGAATTTGGCCGCATGGCTGCGCAAACTGCTAAACAAGTTATTATTCAGCGCCTGCGCGAAGCCGAACGGGACATTATCTTTAATGAATATAAAGACAAACAAGGCGAATTAATTAACGGCACCATTCAACGCTGGGAAGGCAAGGTGGTTTTGGTTGATTTGGGTACTACCACCGCGGTTATGCCGCCTCAGGATCAGATTCAAAAAGAAAATTACCGTTCCGGCATGCGTTTCAAATTCTTTTTACGCAGCGTGGAGCAAACTCAAAAAGGCCCGGAAATTTTAGTTTCCCGCACTCAACCAGAAATGTTGCGTCGACTTTTCAAATTAGAGGTGCCGGAAATCAACGCTGGTTCCGTTTTAATTAAATCCATTGCCCGCGAAGCTGGCAGCCGTTCCAAGGTGGCCGTGGCTGCCAAAGACGATAGCGTTGATCCCATTGGCGCCTGTGTTGGCCAGCGCGGTTCCAGAATCCAAACCGTGATCAGTGAATTAGGCGGCGAAAAAATTGACATTATTGAATGGGATGAGGATGACAAAAAATTTATTGAAAAAGCTCTGGCCCCAGCTAAAATTTTAAACGTAGAATTAGATGAAGAAAACAAAATTGCCAAAGCTTTTGTCAAGGAAGATCAGTATTCCTTGGCGATTGGCAAGGCTGGTCAAAACGTGCGTTTGGCCGCCAAATTAACTGGCTGGAAAATTGATATTGTGATGGAAGGCGGTGGTGGTACGCCCGAAGAAGTAGTGGAAGCGGTGGCTGAGGAAACGGGAGAGACGAACGAAACGGAAACTGGTGATCAGAAAATGGAAACTGGAAATCAGGAAAAGACAGAAGAGGCGGAAGAACAGAAAACGCAAGAAAAAAGTGAAAAGCAGGAAGAACAAGAAAAAGCGGAAACAAAACAGGAATAAAAGTATTAAAAGTAATAAAAGTAGCGCGCCGACCGTGGTCGGCGCGCTTTTGGTTTGAAAAATAAAGAAGATATTTTTAAATATAAAAACCCCAGCGAAATTTGATTTCACTGGGGGCGCCGTTTTTATTTTTTGTTGTGTAGGAGTTTCCACTCAGATTTAGCCGCAAGAACACCGGCGGCGATGAATGAGATGAAGCCGATTATAGCAATATTCGAAGCAATAGAATATTTTATATAAATTTTGATACTGATAAAGATTGAAACCAGGCCTATAAGAAAAAGGATTATTATAAAGATAAAGGAGATTTGTTGAAAAACTTTTCTGTTTTTTTTAACAAAATATTCCATAAAAAGAAAAATAACGGGTATGGCGGAAATACCAAGTAATACCAAAATTAGATTCGGCCAGCTCATGGTAACCTCCTTTTGTTGTTTGGGTAGAGAACTAAAACTTTAATTTAATTATATAGTCATTGGCGGTAAAAAGTCAATAAGCATTGACCGAAAAAATATTTTGGTTTTGTCGGGATGTTTTTATTTTGTTAAAATTAAATCAAAGATGGTGGATAACTTTAACAATAAAAAATTTAGGAGGATGCTAAAAACAAGCTAATTATTAAACAGCACTTGGAAGAAGAAATGGTCCCGGATATTTTAGTGGTATTGGACAATAATTTTCCTAGAATGGATTTTAAAACAGAAGAGTTACCCGGGGCTACGGATTTCTTTTATGTTAATAAAAGTGAGTTTCGGCAACACAAAGATCCGGAACTCATACAAGGTATTTGGCAAAAATTTCGGAATAATAATTGTTTTATTTTTTTTATAACAAAAGACATTCCTTTTGTTCAATCAAGTAAAATTAAAGACCTGCCCCATAATGGAAGGATCCAGGTAGTAGTTATTTTGGATGATATTTGGAAGCGATATTTTATCGGTACAGATTTTCACGATCTTGGTCACGCACCATTGTCAAAACTTAGGGGGTCAATCATTCACCTTTGGCCTTATTTGTTAAAGTATTATTCCTTATCTACACGCCTTGCCTGACGCCTCACGCGCCAGGTTTTTTTTCGCCAAAAATTTAAGAGAATGGTATAATTGAGATGAAAATATCTTTGTTGTTTTTGTCATTCCGGTCCGACCTGTCCGCCATAGCTTTTAGCGAAGGCGGGGAGCCGGAATTCAGAATAACGGTTCCTGGATCCCTGCCTTGCCCTGCCTACCGGCAGAGGCAGGCGGCAGGCAGGCCGTGTCACGGCACGGGATGACAGATGACGAGATCCCTCGCCCCGCAAATGCGGGACTCGGGATGACAATCATAAAAATATGCTCTTCGGTACCCATATTTCCGCTGCGGGCGGAGTCCCAAACGCACCCCAAAACGCCGCACTCGCCCAGTGCGAAGTTTTTCAGTTTTTCTCGCGATCACCACAAGGCGGTAAAGCGTCGGTTTTGGGAGTTAGGGAGGTTAGGGGGTTTAGGGAGGGCTGTAAAAAATATAAACAACAAGAAAGCTACATTCACGCGCCTTACTATATTAATCTGGCTTCGGCGAAAAATAATGTCTATTATGGTTCGATTTCGGTACTGCGCGAAGAATTGGAACGCGGCAGTTTGCTGGGCGTGAAATATTTAATGACGCATTTGGGCAGCGCCAAAGAACTTGGCAAAAAGGAAGCGCTAAAAAAAGTGGCGGCAGGGATTAAAAAAATTCTGGATGGCTATCAAGGTTCCACGGAATTTTTAATTGAAATGAGTGCAGGCGCGGGAGAGATAATCGGTGATGCTTTTGAGGAAACGGCGGAGATAATTAAGAAATCAGAAATTAGAAAGCAGAAATCAGAGAATAAAAAACGGGAGATTGGCGTATGTGTTGATACCGCCCATGCTTTTGCTTCGGGCTATGACTTGAGAAACAAAAAAGCAGTGAAGAAATTTTTGAATGATTTTGATAAAAAAATTGGATTGGAAAAACTGAAATTAATTCATGTTAATGATTCTGTTTTTGATTTAGGTTCGCGCAAAGATCGCCACGCGCATTTGGGAAAAGGGAAAATTGGTCTGGCCGGTTTTGAAGCTTTGGTCAAAGAACCGCGGTTGAAAAAGGTTAATTTAATTCTGGAAACGCCGACAGAGGAAGGAGCACTCCGAGACATTAGATTATTGAAAAAGTGGAGAGGAAAATAAAAAACTCCGGAAATTGAGTTCCGGAGTGATGCATGAGCAGACAAACATTTATTTTTCTAATTGATGTTTCAGCTTATATTTCGAAAAAACTTCTTTTTTATTAAGTACACATTGGAAGTACGGAATATACTCTCTGCGAACCTGACCGGATCCATACCATATTCCTGAAAATAAATTAAAACCATAATCTTTAGGGTTAAGCTTATATTCCTCATTAAATTTTTCTATTGTTGCATAAAGAAAGTCGTCTATCTTTATGTCGGCGATGAGGACCATCGCCTTTCTTGCCGCCGTGATTCGAGGAATGGCGGTGGAGTCGTTGAGATTGATTCTGAGGGCATCGGCCAGTAAACTATCCACGGCGTCAAAAGTGTACAATGACGACGTCGGTGTCTGGGCTTTGACCGGAGAATTGGCGACGGCCAGAGATAAAACAACGAGAAACAGAGCAAATCTTTTCACAATAGCCTCCTTTTTTATGATTTCCGTGAGAAAGGGCACGGAATTACCCTTGGGCATTTACCCATGTAGTATCTGGATTGTAGCATGCCTAAAAAAATTTGTCAATATTTTATGAAAGTTGCCATCATTTCTGACGTTCATGATAATTTGACTAATTTAGAAAAATTTTTGGATTGGGTCAAAGAAAATAATCTGGATGAAATTTTTGTTTGTGGAGATTTGTGCGCGACAGCGACTTTGGTAAAAGTTTTGGCACCTGGGTTTAGCGGAAAAATTAGGTTGGTTTTTGGTAATGTTTGCAACCGAGATTTGGAAAAAGAAAAAGTCGGGGAATTTAAAAACGTTATTCATTATGGAGATTTGGCCGAGTTTAATATTTCTAAGCGGATGGGCGTGGATAGCAACGCGGATGAACGCGGATGGATAGTAGCCATGACACATTTTCCAGAGGTGGCTAAAAAATTGGCCGAAAGCCAAAAATATGATATGGTTTTTTATGGACACAGTCATCAGCCCTGGATTGAACAAGTTGGCAAAACCGTTTTGGCCAACCCCGGAACTTTAGCTGGCATGTTTTCGGAAGCGACGTTTGCGGTATGGAATACCGCCTCTAATAAATTAGAATTAAAAAGATTATGGGTGTAAAAAAGTATCTCCCCCTTAAGAAGGGGGAGAAAAAGAGGGGGTCTAATCGCCGATAGGCGCATCTGGTAATTAGATTCGGCTACCCGCCTTGACTCGCCGTCAAGGCGAGGCAGGTCGCCGAATTTACCTCCCCGCGCCCCTCCTTCTTAAGGAGGGGATACCAACAAGATCCCTCGGCTCAAAGCGACTCTAAAGGCCGCTCGGGATAAACTATAAAAAAATATGAACTACCAAAAAGAAAAAAAAGCTGCCATTATGGCGGCGGAAATGGCGGGTAAAAAAATTGTCAAATATTTTGCCAAAGTTGATTCCTTGAGACACACCAAAAAATCAAAATTGGAAATTTTGACGCCGGCGGATTTGGCGGCCAATAAAATTATTATTGATGAAATCAACAGACACTTTCCCAAACACGGAATTCTTTCTGAAGAATCGGGCCAGGACCGGGTGCGGCCGGAATTTCTTTGGATTGTTGACCCCTTGGATGGCACGGATAATTTTTTTTCTGGCAATCCGCTTTTCAGTGTCTCCATTGCTTTGGCGCACAACGACAAAATTGTTTTGGGGGTGGACTATGCGCCGTTTTTGAAACAAATGTTTGTGGCCGAGGCGCTCAAGGGCGCAAGTTTGAACGGTAAAAAAATCCATGTTTCCAAAGAAAAAAATTTGGCCGAATCAAGAGTTGCTTTGTGTTACAGTTATAATCAAAAAATTAATCAAAAAGTTAATAAAATTGACGCAAAGTTAATGGCCAAAGTTCGCCAGACAAGAAATTTGGGAGCCGCGGCCTTGGATTTTATCTGGGTTGGTCTTGGCCGGGCCGAAGGATGCGCGCATTTTGACGTAAACATTTGGGATGTGGCCGCTGCTGTTTTGATTGTCAGAGAAGCCGGTGGTCAAGCTACGGAATTTAATGGTAAAGATTTTAATTTGAAATCCAAAACGCTTTTAGCCAGTAACGGAATTTTGCACCAGAGGATTTTGAAGGTGATAAATAAGTAAAAAACTAAAAGTGAAAAATGAAAAATTACTGACGAGATCCCATCACCCCGCTTGTGCGGGGTTCGGGATGACATTACTGTTTTATTATGAAAATTCAAATTAAAGTCATGACCAAGGCCAAAGAAAACAAGGTGGCAGAGATTGGTCAGAATTATTACAAAGTGAAAGTGATAGTAGCGGCGGAAAAAGGCAGGGCCAATGAAGCGGTGCGCGAAGTTTTGGCCAAACATTTTGGCGTCAAAAAATATCAGGTAGAAATTACGAGCGGCTTTACGGTGCCGGATAAATTTATAGAAATTAGAAACTACCCGCCCGACCGAACGATCGTTCGGGCAGGGAAATTGGAAACTAAAAATTGATAAAAATAGAATCAAAAAATCCCGGCACAAGCCGAGATTTTTTGATTGGAGCGGGTGAGCGGAATCGAACCGCCATGTTGTGCTTGGCAAGCACACGCACTAACCATTGTGCTACACCCGCATTTTTAATATTTTTTTTCTTAGTAGTTCCAGCCAAATTATAATTTTTTCTTTATAGGCACGGTTGGTGATTACTAAAGTGCAAATACCGTAATTCAATCTTTTTGTTGGGTGGTGACCCTGAATATATTGGCTACGGGTAAAATAAATTTGTTTAAGTCCAATTTTTTTTGACCAAAATTTTACGCATTTTTGTTCAACTAAGTCAGAATAAAGTATTAAATAGGCTTTTATCTTTGGAAAAATTTCAGGAAAATATTTTTTGAGAAAAAAATAAAAAAGTTTTAACATAATAGGGTCAGTGTTTGTTACTCTGATAATGCCATTTTTTAATTTATTGTCGCCTTCCCCCCAATAAATTAGCAGACCACCAAGGAACAATTTTTCTTGACTAAATTTTTTAAACTGTTTTTGAGCTACCTGTTTAATTGATTGATAAAATTTTTTTCTTTCTCGCTTCTTTTTTTGACTCATTATTTTCATTCTTTTGCTGGCATTCTTTCTGGCGATAAAAGATAATCGCTTTTTGATTGATTTAGACCAATTTTCTTTTCTAAACCAACTGGTCAAAGTGCTTTTAGGTATACCTAAAAGTTTTTCAATTTCTCCATAACTTTTACCCAATCTTCTTAATTTAATAGCTTTATTTTTGTCGAGTCTCATATAATTGAACGGTTGTTTTATCTATTATTTATTATATACAACCGTGCAGGTTTTGGCAAGGTAGCATAATAACTACTATACGATACCCGCACTAAAGACACAATTTATTATTTTTATTATAGCAAAAGTAAAAATTTTAATCAAGCGTAAAAAGAGAAAACCCCGTTCGCGCGAAATACTTTTTAAAAGTATTTGCTGAGCGGGGTTTTTGGGCCGGGCTGAGTGCGTCATGCTTTTGCTCCGTTTTTGAGGGTGAGTTTTCCGTTGTGGATGCGAAATCTTTTTTCCCATTTTCCTTTTTCCAGGTGTACCTCCAGCTGGACAAGGTTGTGGCGGGGAATTTGGTAGGACTCAGTGCTCAAATTGTCAGTGATTTTCAGAGCATAGAAGTTGTCTGCCTGTTTGATTTCTATCAGTCCGATACGTCGAAGGCATTCGCCGGCTGGGAGCGACGTATCAAAAGTAATTCGTCCGATAAACGGCTGCTGGCTCAATGGCGGAATTTTAATTGCCGCCGGCATCAAATTGTTTTGGTCATTAAAAACCATGACACCCGGCCCACGGATGCGTTGGTTTGGTTTCATTGGCCCCTCCTTGAGGTTGGTTGTTGATTTAATTATAGGAAATTGAGGAGGAAAATAAAAATCGCCTGTCAAGCGATTCTTTTTATCATTGCCGGGAGAGGGAATCGAACCCTCATGACCTTGCGGCCGCAGGATTTTAAGTCCTGTGCGTCTACCAGTTCCGCCATCCCGGCAAATAAAAACTTATTTTTTATTTTAAAGCAAAAAATGATTCAAGTCAAATTGTTTTGGTTGTTTTTGTCCAAAAATAGACGTCAAAAAATAATTTTTCTGTCAAGGGCTTGACAGGGTTTATGGGTTTGCTATAATGGTATATTACTAAACAACAGTAGCCTGTCCCGAGCGACCGAGCCCTTGGCGAGGAAGCCGAGGGACCTCGTTTATCCTCAAAAATTATTCATTATTTATTAATGAATTACGGATTAACGAATTATTGACGGGATCCCTCCGCTCTCCCGATAGCGCTTCGCTTATCGGGGTCGGTCGGGATAAACTACTGCTTACCGTGTTTGTTTCCACTGACCTCCAAGAGACGACGAGCATGGGGACTTTTTTCTAGACAATTCCGGCGTCTAACGCTTGAATTGCTCTATAAAAAGTTTTCTTCTCTTGGGGATTAGTGGAAAGAAACTTAGTTTATCCGCCTGGGCCAATTCAGCCATAGCGGCCATTCAATCCAATTGGACTCCGGCGGACAAATTTTTAATTCTTGCCAAATGGTAAGGAAAATTGTTCACAATAAATCATACAAGGAGGTTGATAATGAGTACTTTTTCTCAGAAAGAACTTGCTAAATTGATTGAGAAATTAATCAAACTGACGCAAAACGGAGAATTAAAGTGGTCATTTTTTAGCCACCCAGGACTTTTTTCGGATAATTTTTATGAATCAAATTATGAAGGCGGAAAAATAAGAATTACAGAGTCAATATTTCGTTCAAGTAGCCTTAAATTCAGTGATTTTATGGAATTTGATCTATTTGAAGATTCAGATTTTTCTAAATGGCATACAAAAAAATTAATAAAAGAATTAGTAAAGAGTATTAATAAGTCACGTTTAGAATTAGCAAGAAAAAAATTGGCCGAATTAGCAAATTAATCACATCAAAAAACGCACCTCGCGAACGGGGTGCGACTTTTTTTATTTATTGTAGTTTATCCCAACCGACCCCGATAAGCGAAGCGCTATAGGGAGAGTGGAGGGATCTCGCAAAATTTCTACGAGATCCCTCGCCCCGCAAATGCGGGACTCGGGATGACATTCATTAGGAAATTACTTTCCTCAAAAACTGCCCAGTATAACTTTTTTTAATTTTAGCCACCTCGCGCGGCGTGCCTTCAGCCACAACATAACCGCCCTTGTCCCCGCCTTCAGGTCCTAAATCCAAAACCCAGTCAGCAGATTTAATGACATCCAAATTATGTTCAATCACAATAATCGTATTGCCTTTGTCTGCTAAACGATTTAAAACATCTAACAGGCGGGCGATGTCGGCAAAATGCAAACCCGTGGTTGGTTCGTCTAAAATATAAAGCGTTTGGCCGGTATCACGGCGCGCCAATTCCGTGGCCAGTTTAATGCGCTGCGCTTCGCCGCCAGATAAAGTCGTGGCTGATTGCCCCAGATGCATGTAGCCCAAACCCACATCAAAAAGAATTTGCAGTTTATTTTTTATGGCTGGAATATCGCCGAAAAATTGCAACGCTTCTTCCACCGTCATCTTTAAAACATCAGCGATATTTTTGCCGCGATAATGCACTTCCAGAATTTTTTTATTGTAACGCGCACCGCCGCATTCCTCGCAAGTAACATAAACATCCGGCAAAAAATTCATTTCGATTTTTAAATAGCCATCGCCTTCGCAAACCGGACAGCGGCCCTCCATCACGTTGAAAGAAAAATGTCCGGCATCATAGCGGTGCATTTTAGCTTCCGGCAGTTCCACAAATAAATCGCGGATGCCGGTAAAAACGCCGGTATAAGTAGCCGGATTGCTGCGCGGCGTTTTGCCAATCGGACTTTGGTCGATAGTAATAACTTTATCAATCTGTTCCAGGCCCTTGATTTCCTGATGGCGCCCCGGCGCATCTTTGGCCCCATAAAATTTTTGCGCCAGCGCCTTGGCTAAAATTTCCGTGATTAAAGTGGATTTGCCCGAACCCGAAACTCCGGTTACCGCGATTAATTTGCCCAAAGGAAAACGGGCGTTAATTTTTTTAAGGTTAAATTCCTGCGCTCCTTTGATTTCTAAAAACTTGCCCGAACCTTTGCGGATTTTTGTTGGCAGAGCAATTTTGATTTTATACGCCAAGTATTGTCCGGTCAGTGATTTTTTATTTTTTATAATTTCCGCCGGTGTGCCCACGGCCACAATCTCGCCGCCATAACGGCCGGCGCCTGGTCCGACATCAACCAAATAATCAGCGCTGCGCATGGTTTCTTCATCATGCTCCACCACAATCACGGTATTATTTAAATCTCGCAATCCTTGCAATGTTTTGATTAATTTTTGATTATCTCTTTGGTGCAAACCAATGGAAGGTTCATCTAAAACAAAGAGCACGCCGGACAAAGCCGAACCCATCTGGGTTGCCAGCCGAATGCGCTGGACTTCACCGCCTGATAAAGTGGTGGCGGCGCGGTCTAAAGTTAAATAATCCAAACCAACCTCCACAATAAAATTCAAACGGCGCAAAATTTCTTTCAGCACCTGGCGGGCAATTTCTTTTTCCCTGGCCGGCAATTTTTTTTCCATTTCCAGACAAAAGAGTTGTGTTTTTTTCAAATCCCAATTAACCAATTCGGCGATATTTTTATTTAAAACAGCGACGCCCAGAGCTTCTTTTTTCAGCCGCGCGCCCTGGCAGGCCGTGCAGCAGTTTTCTCGCATATATTTTTCAATTTCGTTTTTGACATACTCCGAATCCGTTTCCTGATAACGGCGCATTAAATCTGCCAACACCCCTTCCCAGCCGCTCGCCGGCGCTCCTTTCATAATGATCTCTAAAGTATTTTTAGACAATTCATTCATTGGCGTGTGGATGGAAAAATTATATTTTTTGCCTATCGCTTCCAGTCGCGCCAAAACCGTTTGGTTGCTGCTGGGCGCTAATTTTATCCAAGGTCGCACCGCACCTTGGGCCAAAGTTAATTTTTTATTGGGCACAATCAATTCCGGATCAATTTCCAGCCGCACTCCCAGGCCGGCGCAGGCCGCGCAGGCGCCATAAGGCGAATTGAAAGAAAAAAGTCGCGGTTCAATTTCCGGCAAATTAATTTCACAAATCGGGCAGGAAAAATGTTGTGAAAAGTTATATTCTTTATCTGACTTCTGATCTTTTACCGTGGCAAAACCATCGCCTAAATCCAAAGCATTTTCCATAATCTGGCGCAGTCGGATTTCTTCATCGTTTTTTTCATGTTTCTTTTTTTGGGGCACGCGTATTTCCGCCAGCACAATTTCAATGGTATGTTTTTCCGTTCGGTCAAAATGCGTTTCCAGCGCATCTTTAACCGTCATTAATTGGCCGTCGCAACGAATTTTGAAAAAGCCATTTTTTTGGATTTCCGAAATTATTTTTTCATGGTCGCCTTTTTTTTCTTTAATAATGGGCGCCAAAATCATAATTTCATTGCCTGCGGGTAAAGTTAAAATTTTTTCCATGATCTGCTCTTTGGTTTGTTTGCCAATGACGCGCCCGCAGTTCGGGCAGTGTGGCGTGCCAATGCGCGCAAACAGCAAGCGCAGTAAATCATAAATTTCAGTCAACGTGCCCACCGTGGAACGCGGATTATTGGCGGCCGTGCGCTGATCAATGGCAATGGCTGGTGCCAGTCCGGAAATTTCATCCACATCTGGCTTGTCCATCAGGCCAATAAACTGGCGGGCGTAAGAAGAAAGCGACTCCACATAACGCCGTTGGCCTTCAGCATAAAGAGTATCAAAGGCCAGAGAAGATTTGCCTGAGCCGGAAATACCCGTCACCACCACCAGTTTATTTTTTGGGATTTGGAGTGAAATATTTTTAAGGTTATTAACTCGCGCCCCGACAATTTTTATCTGGTCGCCCGCGCTTTTATTTTTGGTTTTATTTTTTTGATTTTTAACCGGCATAAGATAAAATTTTAAGTTATCAACACAAGCAGTTCTTGACTAATAGTATATCTCTTTTACCAGTCAAGGTCAATCATTAATAATGAAAAAGCCGCCCGTTGTTGCTGGCGGCTGTATTGAATTACTCCTTTTCTTTTTTGGTGGTTGAAAAACCTAACAATTGTTTTTTAATTTTAGCCAGGATTTAATTTTTTGTCAAGTTTTTGACAGACAATCTTTCTTTTGCTATACTTATTTCCAAGCTCTTCTGGCTGAAAATTTTGTCTTTTTAAATCTTTTATTCTTTATGATTCAAATTCTCAACATAGCCCAACTCGTCATCGCTGTACTTTTAATCATTGGCATTCTCTTGCAAAAAAGCGGCGCGGGTTTGGGCGGTGCTTTTGGCGGCGGCGACAGTATTTATTTAACTCGCCGTGGCGCTGAAAAAACTATTTTTATCGTCACCGTCATCTTGGCGGTTCTTTTTCTGGCACTCGGAATTGCCAGATTAGTGATTTAATTTAATGTCAAATGTCAAAATTCAAATGTCAAATCAATGACAAATGATTTAATAACAAAATGGTTTTGGCAAAACCAAAACCACCCTTTGACATTGGAAATTGGAAATTTGATATTATTTTATGTTTTCTTTTCTCAAAAAAATAGGAGAAAAAATTGTTTTTATTTGGACTAAATTTAAAAAAGTTTTTTCTAGTGAAAGATTTAAAAAATTTTTTCTTTTTTTGCCTTGGAAAAAACAGGCAGCCCTTAATCATGATCAGGTTTTAGTGGCTAATTTAGCGCCACGACGCGTACCTCACTGGCGTCAGTTAAAATATTTGCCGCAACTTTTTTCCCGTCAGGAATGGCTAACCGTCAAAATCTTTTTTATGGTTTTTTGCCTGGCCCTGCTGGCTTTATTGGTTGATGGTTTTTTCTTATTGACTAAGGTTGCTCCGGCCACGGGCAGTAGTTATACCGAGGGTCTGGTCGGCACGCCCAAATTAATCAATCCGCTTTATGCTTCGCTTAATGATGTTGACCAGGATTTGGCGTCCTTGGTTTATGCCGGCTTGGTGCGCGTCAATGCCGCGCGGCAGATTGTGCCGGATTTAGCTGAAAGCTGGACTGTTTCCAGCAATCAACGCGAATACACTTTTGTTTTAAGAAAAAATTTAAAATGGCATGACGGTGAAAAAGTTACAGCCGATGACGTGGTCTTTACCATTGAAACTTTGCGTGACCCTGAATTTAAAAGTCCTTTAGCCGCTAATTTTTCCGGCGTCAAAGTGGAAGCGATTGATGAACAGACAGTCAAATTTATTTTACCCAATAGCTACACGCCTTTTTTGGAAAACTTGCGCCTCGGCCTTTTGCCCGCGCATCTCTGGCAGGAAGTCGTGCCGGCCAATGCTTTGCTTGTGGATTATAATTTGAAACCCATTGGCGCCGGTCCTTATAAATTTGAATCTTTAATTAAAGACAAGTTGGGAAATATTAAAGTTTATACCCTAGAACGCCATAAAGATTATCTGCCCCAGGCCCCTTATCTCAAAGAAATTAGTTTCAAATTTTTCCCTGACTTTGAAGCCGCTGCCACGGCCTTAAAAAATCATCAGGTAGAAGGCATTAGTTATCTGCCAGCAGTTTTAAATGAATTGGTCGGCGAACGGCATGATCTTAAATTTAACCTTTTGGGTTTGCCTCAATATATCGCTCTTTTTTTCAACCAAAAAACCAACACTGCCATGGCCGATTTAAAAGTGCGCCAAGCTCTGGCTTATGCTTTGGATAAAAAAGAAATTTTAGCCGTAGCCTTAGGCGCTAATGGCGAAATTATTGACACTCCCATCCTATCCGGCATGGTTGGTTTTTCGCCCAACGTGGCTAAATATGAATTTAATGTCACCAAGGCCCAAGAATTATTGGAAAGCGCTGGTTGGAAATTATTGGGCGAGACACGCAAAAAGAATAATGTGGAATTAAAAATTGTCTTAACGACTGTGAACCGCGCGGAAAATTACAAAGCGGCGCAGGTGATTCAAAAAATGTGGCGCGCTCTTGGTTTGCGGGTTGATTTGCAAATTATGGAAGCGGGCCAAATTCAAAACGAAATTATTCGCGATCGCAATTTTGAAGTTTTGCTTTTTGGCGAACTGCTTGGTTTGGATCCCGATCTTTATCCTTTCTGGCATTCTTCACAAAGCGGCGGCACCGGTTTAAACATCACCGGCTTTAGTCATAAAGAAGCCGATCTTTTATTGGAAGAAACGCGGCAAATTACGGATTTGAAACAACGGCACGATAAATACGTTAAGTTTCAGGAAATTCTGGCAGCGCAGTTGCCCGCTATCTTTCTTTTTACTCCCAAATATATTTATCCTTTGCCTGACAAAATCAAAGGCTTTACTGCCGCTTTAATTTCCCTGCCCTCTGATCGTTTTGATGGCATCATGGATTGGTATGTCAAAACTAAACGGGTGCTGAAATAATTGAAACCGTGTTAATAGACGCGCCTTGATGGCGGAATTGGTATACGCGCATGCTTCAGGAGCATGTGGGAGCAATCCCGTGGGAGTTCGACTCTCCCTCAAGGCAGAAATAATTTATTTATCATTTTGAGAAAAAAGAAACGAGATCCTTCGCTTCGCTCAGGATGACAGACATTAAAATGCAAAAACAAAATTCAAGAAATCTGCGCCGCAAGGTCTGGTATGGACGTAAAAACCGTCCTTTATCGCGCCATCCTCATGATGGTGGCCAAACTGGCGGAGCTAAAGCAGAAATTAAAAAAATAAATAAACCGGCTGAACAGAAAAAGCCCGGCGGTTTTCGTTTTTTTCGCCGTCCGAAAAAAAATTTCCAACCGGCCAAACCCGTGGTGACTGCTCGTAGCACCAGTGGCGTATTGCGCGTTATTCCGCTCGGCGGCTGTGAAGAAGTCGGCCGCAACATGACCGTGTTTGAATATTTGGAGTCGGGCAAACAAAACGGCGATATTGTGATTATTGATATGGGCATGCAATTTCCGGAGGAAGATATGCCAGGAATCGACTATATTATTCCTAATACCGAATATCTCAAAGGCAAAGAAAAAAATATTCGTGGCGTAATTTTTACCCACGGACACCTTGATCATATTGGCGCCGCACCTCTACTTTTGGAAAAACTCGGTAATCCCGTAATTATTGGCGGTAAATTGACCGTTCATATGATTATGGCGCGTCAAGAAGATCATAAACGTGGCACCGGTAAAAATTTAAAAACACTGATTGTTGATGCTTATAGTAAATCTTTTAATTTAGGAACTTTTCGAGTCAGTTTTTTCCCGGTCTCACATAGTATTATGGATGCCATGGGAATTATTTTGGGAACTCCGGTAGCGACTATTGTGCATCCTGGCGATTGGAAAATTGAACACGGTGAAGGAAAAATCGATTATAAACATTTAGCCGCTTTGCGGAAGCCGACTGTTTTAATGCTGGAATCTTTGGGCATTGCTTATAAAAAATCTCCGGTGCCAGAAGAGGAGATGTATAAGAATATTGAAAAAATTATCAAGGAGGCGCCGGGCAGAATTATTGTGGGAACCTTTTCTTCCATGATTGAACGCATTAAGGTAATTTTAGATATTGCGGAAAAATACAAGAAGAAAGTGGCCGTAGACGGTTTTAGTATGAGAACCAATGTGGAATTGGCCAAAAAAATCGGTTACATCAACTTTAATATGAAAAACTTGGTTAATATTGCCGAAATTGGCCAGTTGCCGGATAATCAGGTAATTGTGATGTGTACTGGCGCTCAAGGAGAAGAGCGAGCGGTTTTAAATCGAATTGTTAACAGCGAGCATCGTTTCATAAAATTTAAGAAAGATGACACGGTAATTTTTTCTTCTTCCGTTATCCCGGGTAATGAAAGAACCGTGCAACGTTTGAAAGACGCTATTTATCGCCAATGCGATAATGTTATTCATTCAGAATTTATGGATGTTCATTCTGGCGGTCATGCCACCGCTGCGGATATCAGAGAATTTATTCAACAGGCCAAACCAACGTTTTTGGTTCCTGTTTATGCCAACCATTATATGTTAAAAGAAACGGCCAAGATGGCAAAAAAAGAATTGGGGTATAGTGATAAAAATATCCTGGTGCCTGACAACGGCTCGGTTTTGGAATTTGCCAAATTTTCTGCCCGTATCCTGCCTAAGAAAATCATTGTTGATCCGGTTTTTGTGGACGGACTGGGTGTTTCTGATCTACAAAATGTGGTGCTGCGCGATCGCCAGACTCTTTCCGAGGGCGGTATGGTTATGGTCGTGGTGACCATTAGCCGGCGGCAGAAAAAATTAGTCCGCAACCCTGATATTATTTCACGTGGTTTTGTATATTTGAAAGAAAACAAAATCCTGATTGATCAGACGCGCGCCAAGGTGAGAAAAATTGTGGAAGGCCAAAAACAAAAAACAAAACTACCACTGGACGATGACTATTTAAAGGATAAAATCAGAAACGAAGTGGGCCAGTTTCTTTTTTCCAAGACAGAAAAACGACCGATGATTTTGCCGGTGGTGATTGAAGTGTAAAAGCCGCAGTTTATCCTGAGCGATCCCGATAACTATCGGATGAGCCGAGGGATCTCGTGGTTTGATGAAAATAATAAGTAACTAGTAATAAGAAACGGGTTACCCCGTTTTTTATTTGCCCAAAAGCGGGTTTGGTATTATAATTTAGTTATATGAAAAAAATATTATTTTCCGGCATTCAGCCGAGCGGCGAACTCCACATCGGCAATTATTTAGGTGCCATGAAACAATGGGTGGAGCTACAAAATTCTGGCAATTATCAGCCGCTTTTTTGCGTGGTGGATTTGCATTCTTTGACGCAAGATTATGATCCGCAAAAAAAGCAGGAGCAAATTTTTAAAACCGCCGTGGATTTTTTAGCCTGCGGCCTTGATCCCAAAAAATCAATTATTTTTGTGCAGTCGCAGGTTTCCGAACACGCAGAATTGGCCTGGTTTTTTAATTGTTTGACACCAGTCGGAGAATTAAAGCGAATGACACAGTTTAAAGACAAGACTGATATATCTAGCTTACACGGACAAGAAAGAATAATACTAGAAAATCTTACTAAACTTAAGGTGAAAATAGGCGACTTCGAAGATTATATTGAAAACTTTTTAGAAGAATTAAAGAAAAAAAGAAAACAAAAGTTAACAAACATGGTTATTGATGATTTAGTAAAGAAATTAGCAGTAAGACATAAATATAAAGAAATAAAGGAGGGTGTGTTTGAGATTTTAGCAAAAAACACTGATTTTACCCTTAGACAAGATGAGTTATTAAATAAGGCTAATGTCGGTCTTTTCGATTATCCGGTTTTAATGGCGGCGGATATTTTGCTTTATCAAACTGAAATTGTGCCGGTTGGTGAGGATCAGGTCCAACACGTGGAATTGGCGCGGGTGATTGCCAGAAAATTTAATAATAAATTTGGCGAGTTTTTTCCAGAGCCAAAAACCAAATTAGTGGCAGCCAAAAGAATCATGGCTTTGAATGAGCCGGATAAAAAAATGTCTAAATCACTCGGCGCCAAAGCTTATATTGCCTTGACTGATGCGCCGGCCATGATTAGAGAAA
>Ga0233422_10000189_pt1 | contig 34041 bp, 35 predicted proteins | sample Watercolumn_Mata_2_FD_182724 | JGI IMG/M metagenome (GOLD analysis project Ga0233422, IMG submission 182724) | Freshwater microbial communities from Lake Matano, South Sulawesi, Indonesia - Watercolumn_Matano_2014_110_MG | ecosystem: Environmental > Aquatic > Freshwater > Lake | place...
AATAATTAATTAAACTTAAGAATATGCAAACAAAAACAAAAATTGCGCTGTTTGCGGCGGCGCTCGCGCTGGCTTTCTTATGGTCGGGAAACGCCAAAGCGGATTACTGGACGCAGCATACTCGCGATTCAAGCGGGAACGTCCTGCCGCAGTATCTTGAGCTCACGACGATGGCCCGAAGCTCCTCGGGGATGAAATTTCTCTACGGAGTCAACCGGATCGGCGGAACGGGAAACGACGCCAACTGGACAAGGAATCTCGTCAGTTACGACGGAACAAGCTGGACAGATCAGACAAGCACGGTTGAATCAATTGCCGGATACAATGATATCGAATTTTTCAGTATGTACGCCGACGCGAGCGGCAACGTTTGGATGCCGAACCGCAAAGACCCGGACGTCGGGCTTATAAAATACGGCTCGGACGGCAGCTGGACGAGATATTCCTCCTCCTGGCTGGGAAGCGCAACGGGCCTGGGCGGAAGCCTCAAGGCGAAAAATTTATTCGGAAACAGAAATTTCAGCCAGCTGATGTACGCTGTGGCCAGCGCCGACACCCGGCTCTACATCCTTGTTTACGACAATAGCACCGGCTTGTGGTATGACAGCGGCATAACGGGCGGGCCGCTGGCCGAACCGACCAGAACCGGCAAGGATATCTGGGGGCTCTATAGTTCCGCGGACAATAGCTTTTGGGTTTACGAGTATCACAGCTCCGAATATGAATACAACGGCCAGGGGGATCAGGGGATTGGAATCTGGAAGTACGCCAATGGAAGCTGGACGTCCTATAACTCCAGCACCACGACTTCCAACGGTGCCAGTTTCGTAAACGGCATCACCGAAGCCATCGCCGGCGCCAACGGCGACGTCTGGGTCGGCTCGCGCCACGGCGTTTTCCGCCACTCGAGCGGCTCTTGGGAAAACTGGACCAAAGACAATAGCAAAATTTTCACCGACCGGGTACAGAAAGTTCAGGAGGACGAAGACGGACGAATCTGGATTGTATCGCTCGCGGTGGAAACAAGCACTGACCCCGGCAACAAGGGTGGAATTTCCATTTATGACCCAAGCTCGGCCAGTTGGGACTATTACACTTCCAAGAGCGGCGAAACGGCTCTTGATAACGCCACCAACATCTTTATGATCGGAAGCCAGGCCCAGGAAGCCTGGATGTTCACCGGACACGGGGAGGAGGCGATGAGTGCCGGGATTTATGCTCTCACCCGCGACGACGTTCACACGGCCGTTTACGGCCAAACCTCTGGTACAACTGTGGAAAAAGCTTCTCTGGACCCCCTCAAAAAATCCAGTGCCAAGAAAGTAACGATTACGAAGAAATGGAAAGTAAAAAAGAAATGGAAAAAGCGCGTGGTTTACAGAGGCACGGCGACCAGCGGCTGGTACAAAAAACTGAATCTCGATGCAGGAACAAATGTTAAGTACATCATAAAAGTCGGAAAAAGATCGCGAACAGTTTCGGCTTCGAGCGGCGATCCGATCCGGGTAAATTTCAATTAGAATGTTTTTATAAAAATTATAGTTACTATAATAATTATCTAATTTAACAAAAATGAAACACAAAAAAAGAAAGGCGATTTTAGCAAGTATTGCCATTTTCGCGTTGGTGGCTCTGGCTGCTCCCGTCTCGGCCGGGCCGGGGGACCGCAGCCTTCCTTCGGAGAGCGATCCTTTTTGGGACTTCTTCGAAGTGATGAGCCGGCCGGACGATACGGCCACTTGTCTGGCAAGAGTGACAGAGCTAAGCGCGGATCCGAACAGCGGGGTGGACGCGCATTATTCCGAGTTCTGCTACGACGTTGCCAATATGCCGACCCAGATGCAAAATGATATGGCCTCGGAAGGAGCATCAACAAACTTGTTTGACGCCGGCGACTGGCACAGCATCAGCGGACTCTATTTCCAGAAAACGGAGAACGGGCAACTGATGGGCCGAATCAGCTTTTCAAACACTATTGATTTTCTGACTTATCGCTTCTTCACGTTTATGAACAATTTCGGCAATATGGTAAGGTTTGACGATGGATACATTAGCCTCAATTCAGCTATGGTTGGCGATATGGCCCACTACGGAGCTCAACTCACAATGTACAATCTTCCTTTTGCCGAACAGCCGGACATTTACGTGAGCGACGGCACAACCACAAGGAGAGCAGTGGAGGGAGAAGATATAACCGGAATTACCTGGGATAGCGCTCAAAGAAGTCTCACTTTCACGCCCGGACACTTCAGCTCATTCAAGGCGGTTACGAAGGGCAGCAGGCTGTCAACGATGAAAATCACGAAAGTTGATCCCAGAAACGTGAAATACAAAGCAAATAAAAGCACCTTCACGGTCAACGTTAAGGGCAGAAATCTCTATAAGAAAGGGTCGGATGTGAGCTGCACGCTCGGATTCAGTCAGGCTTCAAAAGTTTCTGCCAAGAAAAACGGGAAACGAGTAAAGTGCACCTTCTCGATGAGTGAATTCAGCACGCTCGGGTATTATCCGATGACTATATCAATCATCGGAACCGGCGAAGTGACGAAAACGAACGCGGTGCGGATGAAGTAGTATCTGGTAGCTGGTATCTGGTATTTTGTATACGTTTTTGTTTAGTAATTGACAAAAGCATTCTATTTGGGTAATATTCCAAAGTATTTTGGGTTTGCTTAATTTACTTGGAAATGCTGAAAATTAGACTTGCGAGAAGAGGAAAAAAGAGCAAAGCGTTTTTTCGGCTGGTGGTGACGGAGCATACGGCGCCGGTAAAAGGGAGATTCATCGAGGCTCTCGGATATTTCAATCCGCACACGAAAGAGCGCGTTTTCAAAGAGGATCGAATAAGGTACTGGCTTGAAAAAGGGGCGCAGTGTTCGGACACGGCCCATAATCTTTTGGTTTCAGCTGGAATTGTGAAAGGACCCAAGAAGGTAGTGAAAATAAAAAAGAAGAAAGCCGCGGAGGAGAAGCCCGGGAAAACGGAGGAAAAGGCCGAAGAAAAAAAGGAAGAGAAAAAAGCCGATGGCGAAGAGCCTGAAAAGACGGAAAAAATTGAAAAAGAAAGTAAAAAACCCGAGGCTATCGAGCCAACTAAAGAAGAAAAGGCGGCAAAATAGCGTGCCGCGCTCGCATTTGACAAGTGGATATTTTTGTGTACAATTGAGATAAAGACGGAAATGGCGGGGCAGTAGTCGAAGCCGGTCAGCCAAATTCCGAAATTTAACAGCTTAAATCTGAAAACGATGGAACGAGATCAGGAATTCGTGGAGTTTGTCGTAAAAGCTCTCGTTGACACTCCGGACGCCGTCAAAACCAACCGGACGATCGATGAAAGAGGAGTTCTCATCACTTTGGACGTTGATCCGAAAGATATGGGAATGATCATCGGCCGCGAAGGCGCGACAGCCAAAGCCATCCGGACCCTTTTGCGGGTTGTCGGAGCCAAGAACAATGCTCGCGTGAACCTCAAAATCAACGAACCGGAAGGTTCCCAAAGGGGCGAGCGCCGGGAATCCAAAAAGAGCATTGACGAAGTTGTCAACGATATCAATGTCTAAAAGTCCGTAAAAAGACTTTATTTCAAGCAAAAACCGTGCTATGATAAGAGCGCGGTTTTTGTTTAGGAGTTTATAAATGGTTTGAGTAAAAATGGCATCATGAAAATAGATAAACGAAAAAACTATGCTTTTATTGACAGCCAAAATTTGAATTTGTCAATTCGGCGTTTGGGCTGGAAACTTGATTTCCGGCGCTTCCGCGTTTATTTGCGAGAAAAATACAGGGTAAAAATTGCATATCTTTTTATTGGTTTTCTTCCTGAAAATCAGGATTTGTATAATTCTCTTCAGAAATACGGTTATGTTCTTATTTTCAAACCGACCTTAAAATACAAAGATGGCCGGGTGAAAGGAAATTGTGATGCCGAGTTGGTCTTGCAAACTATGATTGATTATCCAAATTATGATAAAGCGGTCATCGTGAGCGGTGACGGCGATTTTCATTGCCTTGTTCACTACTTATCGCAACAGGATAAGTTGGAAAAAGTGATTATTCCGGACAGAGATAATTATTCGGCGCTTCTCAAAAAATTCGCGACAAAATTAGCATTTTTGAACGACCTGCAGACAAAATTGGAGTATAATAAAAAGCACCCCGTAAGGACGAAACCTTAAAGGGGTCTTTTCGTGGTAATTCTACAGGAAGTATAGCAGATTCATCCATCTTGTCAAGTCCGCTATACCACCGGATAATATCCAGAACGTACAAAAAATTTCAAGCGACCTGTGGATAACTTTCAGCATTTTAGCTTAAAATGGGGAAAAATACGTATTTAAATACTTACCCCGAAAAAATGGCGACCAAAAAATCCGGCGAAGAAAATACTCGCAAATTGACCAAAATTGGCAAGAGATCGTTCGCAGTAACGATTCCGATTGAGATAATCTGCCAGCTCGGCTGGCGGGAGAAGCAGAGAGTAAAGGTAAAGCGGATAAAAGGAGGAATCCAAATCCGCGACTGGCGAAAGAGGAAATAGAAGAGATATAATTACAATATGCAGAAAAAGAAAGAAAAAATATTATCTTCTGTAAAACAGAAACCTTACTTTAGCAAGGGTAATTTTGTTTTATATAATGGAGATTGCCTGAAAGTCTTGGAACAACTCCCAGAAAATTCGATAGATATGATTTTTGCCGATCCGCCATATAATCTTTCAAATGGCGGATTCACGGTTCACGCAGGACGAAGAGTCAGCGTCAACAAAGGCGATTGGGATAGAAGCAAAGGATTAAAAAGTGATTTTGAATTTCATCTTGCTTGGATTAAAGCTTGCAAAAGAGTTTTGAAACCGCAGGGAACAATTTGGATTAGTGGTACTTATCATTCCATCTATCAATGCGGCTTTGCGCTGCAAATGGCCGGCTACAAAATATTGAATGATATTGCATGGTTTAAGCCGAATGCTTCGCCGAATTTGAGCGGACGATATTTCACTGCCAGCCATGAAACGCTTATTTGGGCGAGGAAAGACCCGAAGGGAAAACACATATTCAATTATAAGCTGATGAAAAACGGAAATTGGCCGGAAGATTTTTTAAAAAAACCTGGAAAGCAAATGCGGTCCGTTTGGACAATAGGAACTCCAAAAAGAGAAGAAAAAATATTTGGCAAGCATCCGACTCAAAAACCTTTAGAACTGCTGAACAGAATCATACTTGCAAGTACAAACGAAAATAATATCGTCCTAGATCCTTTTACAGGCAGCTCGACAACCGGCCTCGCTGCGATAAAAAACAAACGGAAATTTATCGGCATTGATGCGGAGAAGAAATATTTGGATTTATCAATAAAGAGATTTAAGCAAATTTTATAATCAGGTTTATGAAAATAGTGACAAGGGCAAATGCCATAAAAAATTTAAAGAAGTATATCGGTAAGGATTTGCGAAAACTTGCTTTGCAGCACAGAGTTACTACTTTTGAGACCGGAAAACAAAACAAAGGCTGGAAAGGTTTGATTCTGGAAAAATTAGCTGGATTGCAACCAAGTGTTTCAAAAGCACCAAATGGACTTTCGTATGAATTGAAATCTGTTAGTTTCCGCTATGTAAAGAATGCATTAGTGCCGAAAGAGACGATGGCAATTACAATGATTAATCCTAAAGAATTAAAAGAGCATTCATTTTATAAGAGCCACTGCTGGAATAAACTGAAATCAATGGTTTTTTGCGCGGTCATGTGGCATGGACAAAATGCCAAAACAGCAGAACTCCTGAAAGTTGCAAGTCTTGATTTTGCTGAAGATGACAAACTTATACAGGAAATTAAAGCCGACTACGACTTTATAAGATCGAAACTTATCAAGCGCGGATTTAAGAGCCTCACAGGCAAAGATGGAAAATGGATTCAGGCTCGAACGAAAGGAACTGGCGGAATAAATCCACGAACAGGCAAAAGAAGACCAATTACCCGGGCGTTTTACGCTAGGACAAGACTGGTAAAGAAAATTTTTGAAACTGCTTCTTAATAACAATAATAATTCCATTAAATTTAAGTCCAATGATCAGTAAATTGAAAGTCAGTATTAATCCTAAAATAATGATTTGGGCTCGGGAAGAAATGGGCATGAATATAGGATACGTTGCGAAAAAATTAGAATGCGATCCTTTGGAGTTATCGGATTGGGAAAAAGATGGCAACAATATTCCCTTTAGTACATTGAAAAAAGTTGCGAAAATATATAAAAGACAATTAAGTGTTTTCTTTCTTTCCGTTATACCAAAGAAAGTTAAAAAACCAAATGACCATCGTAATCTGGCAGGTAATAAAGATTTATTTTCTCCAGAAACTCTTTTATCGATACGCAGAGCAAACCGCTATCTAGAAACAGCTAGGCAGATTGAAAATTCGAGCTATTGGAATGAAAAATATACATGGTTAGCTAATTTTAATGCGAGATCATCAACAACAATTTCATTTAAAGCAACTCAATTGAGAAAGATTCTGGATGTTCCAATATCCGACCAATTAAAGTTAAGAAACTCCGAAGAAGCCTTTAGGTATTGGAGAAGTAAAATTGAGGAAAAAATGAGTATATTTATTTTTCAATTTTCAATGCCGGAGGATGAATTAGATGGTTTTAGTTATGCGTTCGACGAATTTCCTTTTGCTATTGTTATTAACGGCAATAAATCTTCACAGAGAAAAATATTTACTCTTTTTCATGAAGTTGCACATATACTTAGACACACATCTGGGGTTTGCCATACAGATCTTGAGTTACAAGATCGCTCTGCTATTGAATTTGAATGCAACAACTTTGCAGGAAAATTTTTAGTTCCAGAGAATAATCTCGAAGTTGCGATATCGGCTGATCAAATCTTTGAGCTAGCAAGAAAATTTAAGGTTAGTGGCGAGGTTTATCTTAGGAGGCTACTTGAGGAGAATAAAATCAAAAAGAATGATTTTTTTATTCTTCTTGAAGATGTTAAGAAAAAATCTCAAAGTTTTCGTAGAAAAAAAAGAAAATCACCAATATCAGCAATCATCACTAGTAAAAGCACTCGCGGGAATAAACTTTTTGATTTAGTTATGGGTGCTGCATTCACTAATAAATTAAGTTTCTCTACGGCTGCAGATATTCTGGGGCTACGTATCAGGAGTACTTATGTATGACCGTGAAGCGAGAAAAAAAGATAATATACTGTTTTGATGCGAATGCATTTATTTATCTTGGTTTCATAGAGAATCATATTATAAAATTACCGAAAGGTCTCTGGGATCACCTTGCTGAAATGATGGCGGATGGAAAAATAATTTCACATAAAATAGTATTCGATGAAATATGTTACAAGGGCGGAAAATCAGATTTTGTAAGCCAATGGCTTCAGGGAAAAGAAAACTCCTTTATTGGCACATCAGCAACGCAAATTTCAAAAGTCCCGGAAATTTTAAAGAATTTTCCAGACCTAATTGATCCCTCGAGAGAAAGAGAGCAAGCTGATCCATGGCTAGTTGCATTAGCGCTTGAAAAAGCAAATGAAGGAAATCTCTTTTATATAAATATGCCAATAGTTGTCACGCATGAAAATAAACAATCTAATAAAAAAATTCCAGCAGCTTGTAAGCATTTCGGAATTTCTTGTCAATCCTTGAGAGATTTTTTTCATGAAAATGACATAACCATATCATTAACTAATAATTAATCACCCCTAAAGTTAAACTTTAGGAATAAAATAATTACGTAACTAACTACGTAACACCGCGGGGTTGGGAATTCAACATTGTAAATCCAGCATTTTCCGTCGATCGTATAATTTTTCTATTTGTGTACTTTTATACAAATATACAAAAGTGCAATTTAGCATAATAATACGATCGTGTAATTTTTCTATTTTTTAATCACTCTACCCACTCAACCCCAATATAGCTTTTTCCCACGATCGTTGAATTTTTCTGTTTCTATAATCTGCCTGCTGCAACCTGCTTCACTAATCCACAAACTTGGCATTTTGATACGATCGTGGAATTTTGCTAAAATGCAAGTATGTACAAAATAGGGCCGGTAAAAAGGAAAATACTTCTTGCACTTTTGGGAGGCGTTGCTTTGGGATTTTCTCGAAATCCTCGACAGTATTACAAAAATCTCCGGCTTATCAAAAGCGAATGGAGAAAAATAAACCAGCAAGCTTTTACCCGGTCAATCCGCCGCCTTTCCAGAGAAAAATTGCTTAAAGAGAAAAGACTGCCGGATGGTTCTTTTAAACTGATTTTGACTGCACAAGGGAAGCGGGAAGCAAAAATTCTTGAATTGTTGGGAAATTCGATAAATTTCAAAATTCCGAAACGCTGGGATGGTAAATGGAGAGTTATCCTTTTTGATATTCCGGAAAAGGATCGCATTTTCCGCGATATATTGCGCGAACACCTCCGCAATCTCAAATTTGCGAAGTTGCAACGCAGCGTATTTGTGTCCCCACATCCTTTCGAAAAGCCTATTTCGGAATTGGTCGATATCTATTCCGCCCATCCATATGTTCGAATTATCACAGCCGAGAAAATTGACAACGAGACCAGCATAAGACGGATTTTTTCTAAATAGCCAAATTAAGCATTTTTCGTCGATCGTATAATTTTTCTATTTGTGTACTTTTATACGAAAGTGCAATTTAGCATAATAATACGATCGTGGAATTTTGCTAAATGGAGAAATTTATGACTTTCCACATCATCACAATTTTTCCCAAAATATTCGACTCTTATTTTTCCGAGAGTATTGTTAAACGTGCTTTGAAAAGCGGAAAAATCAAGATAAAGATCCATAATCTCCGTGATTACACAACCGACAGGCACAAGACGGTTGATGACACGCCGTACGGGGGTGGTCCCGGTATGGTGATGAAAGTGGAGCCGGTATATAAATGTGTCAAGGCCATTTTTTCTACCCTAGAGTCTACCCTAGAGCCGAGCTCTAGGGTAGAAAAAAAAAGCAGAGTTGTTCTTTTTTCAGCCAAAGGGAAAAAGTACACCCAAGCCGATGCGAGGAGGCTGGCGAAGTATAAGAATTTAATTTTGATCTGCGGGCACTATGAGGGAGTGGACGAGCGGGTGGCAAAATACTTGGCCGATGAGGAAATTTCGATCGGGGATTATGTTCTCACGGGCGGGGAAGTTCCGGCAATGGCGGTCGTTGATTCGGTCGCGAGGTTGGTCCCCGGGGTTTTGGGAAACATTGAATCGGCAAAACACGAATCTTTTTCGCGCACAGGCTACATCGAGCATCCCCAATACACCAAGCCGGCGGAATTTCAGGGATGGAAAGTGCCGGAGGTACTTCTTTCTGGTAATCACAAGGAGATTGAGAAATGGAGGAGAAAGAATAGCAAACAGATAAAATTTTAAATTTTTAATTTCAAATTTGAAATGAATTTTAAATGACAAAATTTTAAATTAAGACATTTAGTTATTGATTTGAAATTTCAAATTTAGAATTTAAAATTCTTTTGATGAAATCAAAAACTAAACCCGACCAAATATTGACCATTACAATTTTTGCCCTCATCGTCTTCGGACTCGTGATGATTTCTTCGGCGGGGGTGGCGGTATCCCAGCATCGTTTCAACGATGGCTATTATTTTTTCAAACACCAGCTCTTTTACGGAGTTCTGCCCGGTCTGATTCTTATGTTCATTGCCCAAAAGATAGATTATCGGATCTGGAAAAAATTTGCTCTTCTCTTTTTCGCCGCCAGCCTGTTTTTCCTGGTGCTGGTTTTCATTCCCGGGCTGGGTCTCAAGTTTCAGGGCGCCAGCCGCTGGATTCAACTGGGTCCCTTTTCCTTTCAGCCCTCGGAAATGCTCAAACTCACGATGATTTTGTATCTGGCCGCCTGGCTGGAGGGAAAAAAGGAACTGAAAACCGATCTCTTTGAGGGATTCATCCCCTTTTTGGCGATCATTGGAGTGATCAGTTTTTTGATCATGAAGCAGCCGGATATGGGAACCCTGGGAGTGATAATCCTCGTGGCCATGTGTGTTTATTTTCTCTCCGGCGCGAGAACCAGCCACATTGCAGTGATGATCGCCGGCGGCGCGGCGGCTTTTTTGGCGCTGGTCAAATTCGAGTCCTACCGGATGGGCCGGCTTTTGGTATTCCTTCATCCGGAGCTCGACCCGCGGGGGATTGGCTACCAAATCAACCAGGCGCTTCTCGCCATCGGCTCGGGAGGCATATTCGGTCTGGGGCTGGGCCATAGCCGGCAGAAATTCAATTATTTGCCTGAACCGGTCGGCGACTCGATTTTCGCGATAATCTCGGAAGAGATTGGCCTCATTGGGGCGGCTCTGCTTGTTTTTCTTTTCCTTGTTTTTGCCATGCGCGGTTTCAAGATTGCCAAGAACGCACCGAATATGTTCGGGAGGCTGGTCGCGGTCGGCATCACTTCCTGGATAATTTTCCAGGCGCTTATCAACATTTGTGCGATAACAGGCCTTATTCCGCTCACGGGAGTAACCTTGCCCTTCGTGAGCTACGGCGGCACGTCGCTTATCTTCTCAATGATCGGAGTGGGAATTTTGTTGAATATATCTAAAAAATGTGAAAGAATGTAGGTGTATGAGAATTGTACTCACCGGCGGCGGCACGGGAGGTCATATTTTTCCCATCGTGGCCGTCGTGAAAAAAATAAAGGAACTGGCGGGAGGAAAAAGCGAAGTCGAATTTCTTTTTCTGGGACCGGACGGCGAGCTTGAAAAGCAGGTGATGGAGAGAGAATTCATTCCGACCAGAAAAATCCAGTGCGGGAAATTGCGCCGCTATTTTTCCTTGCTTACTTTCACTGACTTAGCCGTCAAAATTCCTATTGGTGTGGTCCAGTCCCTCTGGCATCTGCTGGTGTTTATGCCCGACGTGGTTTTTGCCAAAGGCGGTTACGTTAGTTTCCCGGTGGCGGTGGCGGCTTGGCTCTACCGAATTCCAGTTATTCTTCACGAGTCGGACGCGGCGCCGGGACTGGCCAATCAAATTTTGTCGCGTTTGGCAAAGAGAATCATTGTCTCTTTTCCCGGCTCGGAAACCTTTTTCCCGGAAAGAAAGGTGATTCTGGTGGGGAATCCGATAAGGGAAGAGCTCGCGAGCGGGAGCAAGGAAGAAGCGGTGAAAAAATTTTCTCTGGATCCGAGCAAGAAAACGATTTTGATTATTGGAGGGAGTCAGGGAGCCCGTTCCCTCAACCGTGCCGTTCTCAATATCCTCCCGAAACTTCTCAAAAAATGGCAAACTATCCACCTCACCGGAAAAAACGAGTACGAATCGGTTCTTCAGGAAGCGGGAAAACTGGGAGTGAAAGCCGCCCACGGCGGTTATCATCCTTACCCGTTTTTGTTTGACGAGCTGTGGCACGCTTTTTCGGCGGCGGATCTGGTGGTGAGCCGGGCGGGAGCCAACGCTCTTACGGAAATCGCGGCCAACGCCAAGCCGGCGATTATCGTTCCCATTGAAGGATCGGCCAACAAACATCAGGAACAGAACGCTTTCGCCTTCTCGCAAGCCGGGGCGGCGGTGGTTCTGGGGCAGGATAATCTTGGCGAGAATATATTTTTCGAAAAAATTGAACAAGTCTTGGAAGACAAAGAATTCAATTTTGAGCTTCGGGAGAGGATAAAAAAATTTTATAATCCCAAGGCAGCAGAAATTATCGCCGGAGAAATAATAAAATTGGCAGGATGAAGATATGAAGCGAAAAAAACTTGGCCTGGCCCTCGGCGGCGGGACGATGCGCGGGATGACTCACATTGGAGTTTTGGAAGTCCTGGAAGAAAAAGATATTCAGCCGGATGTTTTGGTGGGTTGTTCGAGTGGAGCGATTGTGGCGGCGGCTTACGCCTGCGGAAGACTTGAGGAACTCAAAGAAATTGCGATGAACCTTAATGAAAAGAGCCGCCGGAAAGTTCTTGACTTTACCCTGACGGGCGAAGGTTTAATAAAAGGAAGGAGGCTGCGGTCTCTTTTTGAATATCTGACGGCTGACAAAAAATTCGAAGATTTGAATGATATAAGCCTGGCTTTTGTCGGGACCGACGTTTTGACAGGGAATGAGGTAGTTATTAATGAAGGAAGTATTGCCGAGGCGCTGGAAATCACCACGGCTCTTCCGGGATTCGCACCGCCCCGGCGCCACCGGGGACGAATTATCATTGACGGCGGGACGGCAATGATGGTTCCTTCAAAAGTGGCTTACGGGCTGGACTCCGATGTCGTGATTGGCGTCAATGTCGGGGTGAACCGGAGTTTTCTCACGCAGATAGTCGGCGACGTGAGAAAACTGATGCGCCAGAGCCGGCTGGCCAAGATTGCCCGGCCCATTTTCAGGGCCAGGGACAAAATCGTCAGCCTTGACGAGAAAAAATTTCTGGGGCGGGCCAAGGAGATGATGAAGAAAATAAAACTTCTCGATGATTATGAAAATCATCATTTCAATTTTTTGGAAGTGTATCTCATTGGCCTGCGGGCGATAAGCCGGGATTATAAGAAAGGACTGTTCCGCGACAGCGATTGCGACATCGCCATCCGGCCGGAGGTTCTCCACATCAAAAGGCTGGACGTCGGAAAAACGAAAGAATTGATTGAAAAAGGAAGAAAGGCAACAGAGGAGAAATTAGAGGAAATTATTAAAGCAGTTGGATGGAAATAGATTTTTCCAAGATATTCGCCAAAGGCGAACCCGCCTCAGGCGGGAAAAAAATATATTTCATCGGCATCAAAGGCTCCGGGATAGTGGCTCTGGTTGAAATTTTGGCGCGGCGCGGATTCGAGGTGACCGGTTCCGACACGAGCGAAAAGTTTTTCACCGACGAAATCTTGAAGAAAAAATTGTTCGTGAAATACCACGAGGGATTTGACGCGGCTCACCTCACCAGCGACATTGATCTGGTTGTTTATTCAACCGCCTACAACAAAGAAAATAACGAGGAAATGAAGGCGGCCGAGTACAAGATGATTCCGATGATTTCCTATCCGGAGATGCTCGGGCTTCTTTTCAGCCAGAAATACGGAATCGCGGTCTGCGGGACGCACGGCAAGACGACCACCACGGCGATGCTGGCGGAGATTTTCAGGGTGGCCGGCCTTGATCCGACAGCTGTGGTTGGCTCTCAAGTGCGGCAGTGGCGAGGCTCGGCCCTTGTCGGCCGGTCCGACTTTATGATAATCGAAGCTGACGAATACCAGGACAAGTTCAAGTATTATCATCCTCAAGCTGTTGTTCTCACCAGCGCCGACTGGGATCATCCCGATTATTTCAAAACTTACAAAGAATATAAAGACACTTTCACAAATTTCATCCAAAAAATTCCCCGTCACGGATTTTTGGTAGTTTGCGGCGACCGGTCCGAGACGCTTGAGATTGCCAGGAGCGCCCGCTGCAACGTGATAAAGTACGGCTTCGCAAACGGCAACGATATGAAAATAAAAAATTACGATTTAAGAGGCGGAAAGCAATATTTCGATTTGTGGCAGGGCGGAAAAGAATTGGGGAGCTTCGAACTGGAAATTCCCGGTAAACACAATGTTCTGAACGCCGCGGCGGCGGTGGCGATGAGTCACAAATTCAACGCTAAACTTGAAAAAATTCAGCAATCTCTCAAAAATTTCGAGGGGACTTCGCGGCGGTTTGAATATGTTGGCCAACGCAATGGAGCGATTTTGATTGACGATTACGCCCACCATCCGGAAGAGATTCAAGTCACTTTGCGGGCCGCGCGGGAATTTTTCCCAAAACGCCGGATCTGGTGTGTTTTTCATCCGCACACATACACTCGCACCAAAGCTCTTCTTTCCGAATTCGCCCAAAGCTTCGAGGACGCGGACAGAGTTATTATATTGGATATTTACGGCTCGGCGCGCGAAAAGCAGGGCGGGGTTCATTCACGGGACTTGGTGGAACTGGCCAAAAAATATCATCGCAACGTGGAGTACATCCCGACCATTCCCGAAGCGGTTGAATATCTCGCAGGCCAAATCTCCCGCGAAGACCTTGTCATCTCAATGGGCGCAGGAAACGTTTGGGAAGTGGCGGATAAGTTAAAAGTTGAAAATTAAAAGTGAAAAGCGACATTTTGAAATTGAAGATTTTAGAAGGAATTCCATTGGCTCCTTTCACCACCCTCAAAATTGGCGGGGCGGCGAGGTTTTTTTGCGAGGCGAAAAATGAGGATGAAATTTTCGAAGCCTTGAAATTCGCGCGAGAAAAAAACTTGCCTGTTTTTGTGCTGGGCGGAGGAAGCAATATTTTAGTGAGTGATAAGGGCTTTGGCGGCGTGGTAATCAAAATACTAAATACCAAATACCAAATACAAGATACCAAAATCGAATGTGGCGCCGGCTGTCAACTGGGTACTGTTGTTACTGAATCCGTTAAAGCGGGTCTCACCGGCCTCGAATGGGCGGCGGGAATCCCGGGAACGATCGGAGGCGCGGTGCGGGGAAATGCGGGAGCGTTTGGGGGAGAGATGAAGGATCTAACCCAAAACGTTGACGTTTTGGAAATTTCCAATTTCCAATTTCCAATATCCAATAAAAATCCAAAATCCAAAATCAAAATTTCAAGTCAAATCCAAAATCCAAAATCTAAAAATTCGTTATGCGTTACGCGTTACGAGTTACGTGATTGCAAATTTGATTACAGAGATAGCATTTTTAAACAAAGTCCCGATCTTATTATTTTGTCGGTTACTTTAAAATTAAAGAAAGATGATCGCGCCAGAAGCGAAAAGTTGATAAAAGAAATTTTGGAGAAGCGCAGAAAATCCCAGCCGGAATATCCGACTCCCGGAAGTTTTTTCAAAAACCCGGTCACAAAAGACAAGAAATTGATTGAGCGATTTGAAGCGGATACGGGTGTAAAGCTGAAAGATAACAAAATCCCAGCCGGTTATTTGATTGAAGAAGCTGGCCTCAAGGGAAAAAAAATCGGCGGGGCGATGGTGAACGAGAAGCATGCCAATTTCATCGTGAACACCGGAAAGGCAACCGCTGAAGATGTCGTGACGCTCGCGGCGGTCGTGAAAACGCGAGTGCGAAATAAATTCAGCATTCAGCTTAAGGAGGAAGTGGAGTACGTGGGATTCTAGGAAGATGTCTGCATCAATGCACTAGTGCATTGATGCATTATTGCGAAAACAATCATAATCCGACGGCCGTATAATTATGATTATTTGTCTACTCTATTATGCAAAAGGGAAAATGGTATATTGACGATTATCTTCCCAACACGCAAGTGATGCACCGGATTCGCCGGAAGGTTTTCAGGAAAAAAACAAAATATCAGCTGATTGAGATTGTAGATCTTTTTGATTTTGGCCGAAGCGTATTTATTAATGGCAATCCGCAAAGTTGCGAAGCGAGCGAGTGGATTTATCACGAATGCCTCGTTCATCCTCCTATGTTGCTCGGCTCGGATACGAAGAAGAAAAGTGTGTTGGTTCTAGGCGCCGGCGAGGGGGCCACAGCTAGGGAGATTTTGAAATATAAGAATGTTTCAAAAATCAAGCTTGTTGATGTTGATAAAGAAGCGGTGATGATTTTCAAAAAGTATTTACCCGCGATGCACAAAGGATCATTTGATGATCCAAGAGTGAAGCTGGTTGTTGATAATGCCGGTGATTTTTTGAAAAAAAGCGAAGATAGATACGACGTGATCATATCTGACATGACTGACTTGGATTTTTTCGAACTTGGCACGAAAGCAGTGGAGACAAGGCGGGAATTTTATGAGTTGATGTACGATAATTTGAAGAAAAATGGACTGTTGGCTATGCATGCAGGGGATCTCAACGAAGATGAACATAAAACGCATGGGCACTTGCGAAAATTCTTGAAAAAAATATTTCCGGTGGTTTACAGCTATAGGGCTTATATTCCGTTTTTGGAAAATGAGTGGGGATTTTTACTTGTTTCGCGCAATAAAAAATTCAATCCAAAAAAAATAAGCGAGAAAATCATTGCAAAAAAAATTCACAAGTATAAAATTGAAAAAAAAATAGAATACTTCAATTCAAAAATGCTCAAAGCTTCTTTTGTTCTTTCTTCTAGGCTCGAAAGAATATTGGAAAAGTATTGACAGACTTTATAACAGTTGATATTTTGAGAATAAGAAAAATTTTTTCTTAATTTTTAGTTTTGGGGAAGCAATAAATTGAGAAAAGTTAAAAAAAGAAAAAAGAACAGTCGGCCGGGCAATCATATTCTCATCAATGTCTATTTCCGAAAATTTCCCGCAGATTTTGAATCAGTATCTTTTTCCAGAAAATTTTTTACGCGGGCGATCAGGGAAGGAAGTTTCAGGGTCTTGAAAACCGGTTTTCACAAATTCAAACCACAGGGCTTGACCGGATTTTTTCTTCTTGCCGAGTCGCATCTCTCTTTTCACACCTGGCCGGAGGAAAATCACATGGCTGTCGATCTTTTCACTTGCGGCGATACAGAGCCAACCAAAAAATCCTTGGATCATATAACCAACGGACTTGAAAAATACAGGCCGAGGAAAATGAACTGCAAAACCATCAAACGAGGCTTTGTTTATACGGGGTTATGAAAAAAACGATCGAGAACAAACGATTGGAAAAAATCGACAAAGAATACAAAACAAGAAGGGATCTCAAGCATGACGGCTACAGTGATAATCTGGAACCGGTCATGTCGCTTGATCTCGGGAAAGTGAGAACAGTTGATGATCTTGTTTGTGGGATGGGCGCTACCGCTTTTGGCGGAAGAAATCTGGGCGAGGCAGCCGACGTTCTCGAAGCGATGGTCCGTGATAAAAATTGTTTTGTGGTGCTGACTCTTTCCGGCGCGATGACGGTTGCCAAGATGGGACTTCTTGTTTGTGAAATGATTGAACGCGGGATGGTTCACGCCGTTGTTTCAACGGGAGCCTTAATGACCCACGGGATGGTTGAAGGTTTTGGTATGACTCACTTCAAGCACAATGAGCGGATGAATGATGAGCATCTTTATAAATGTGGATATAACAGAGTCTATGATACTTTAGAGTTGGAAAAAAATCTTGACGATCTTGAGCTTATTGTTTTTGAGGTATTCAAGAGTCTGGATCACAAAAAAGTTTATTCAAGCCAGGAAATTTTGAGTGAAGTTGGAAAGTATCTGGAAAAAACAATCGGGGATCAGCGGGCGATTCTCAAGAGTGCGTACGAGAAAAATGTGCCGGTGTATATTCCCGCCTTTACGGATTCAGAATTTTTTCTCGACATTGGAATTTTCAATCGCCGTCAAAAACTCGAAAAGAAACCTATTCTTCAAACCAGTGAATATATGGACTTGGAACATTTCACTGAATTAATAAAAAAACAGAGAAAAATCGGCATTTTCACAATTGGCGGGGGAGTCCCGCGAAATTGGGCCCAGCAGGTAACATGCTATCTTGACCTGATCGGCAAGCGCGTTGGCACGGGGGGAAAGTTTTTGCGTTACGGCTACGGGGTCCGGATTTGCCCCGAGCCGGTTCATTGGGGCGGGCTTTCCGGCTGTACGTACTCCGAAGGAATCTCCTGGGGAAAAATGGTTCCGCCGGAAGAAGGCGGAAGATTTGCGGAAGTTTTTTGCGATGCCACCATCGCCTGGCCGATAATCTTGAAGGCGGTGATGGAGCGGCTCGATAAAAAATAATTTTCCATAAAAGATATTTTCACAAATAAAAGGATGATGCATCAATGTGCTAGTGCATTGATGCAAAAGTTTCATGAAAAAATTATACGAGCAATGGCCCTTTAATTTCGGCGGGATTCACGAACAGAATTTTGAAAAGGCGAAAATCGCGATCGCGCTTGTTCCTTATGACGCGACGAGTTCTTATGGCACAGGGCAGCGGAACGCACCGTATGCCATCATCAACGCCTCGCGCTATGTTGACGAACTTTTGGATGCTCACAAAGGAAAACTAATAGGCCTTGAGCCAACGGATATTTTCACTTTAGACGAGATTGTTGTTTCTCGAAACAGTGTCAAAGAGGCGATGGATGGAATTGAGCAGGCAATCACGGACGAGATTGTCTCCAGAAACAAAAAACCGCTCGTTTTAGGCGGAGAACATTCTATAAGTTACGGGGTGGTTAAAGCGCTCAAAAAAAAGTACAAAGATTTGTCGGTTCTTCAGTTTGATGCTCATACCGATCTTTTGAATGAGTACGAGGGAAGCAGGTATTCCCACGCTTGCGTTATGCATCGGATACTCGATTTGAAAGTGCCAGCGGTTCAAATCGGAATCAGAAATATGAACGCGGAGATCAAGAGCTACCTTTCCAAAAACAAAAAACATGCCAAAAATATCTATTTCGCGCCGGGAATACCGCCGGTGGAGAAAGTTCTCAAAGGCCTCACGAAAAATGTTTATCTCACCTTTGATCTCGACGCTTTTGATCTCTCCATTATGCCCTCCGTCGGAACAGCCGAGCCGGGCGGGTTGTATTGGAATGAGACAATTGAAGCCATCCGCGAAATTTCCGAAAAAGTGAATATCGTCGGAGCGGACGTGGTCGAACTTTGTCCGATCTGGGGCCTCGAAGCGCCGAATTTCCTGGCGGCGAAATTGGTTTATGAGATAATTTTGGGAATGTTGAAAAAGTGAAATTTATGTCAACGGAAAAGCCGGAAATGTTTACGGCGAAGTTAGTGTATCAAATAATTTTAGGGATGCTAAAGAGAAAATAAAATGTCTCAAAAAAAGAAATTTCTTTTTATTTCCTGGATGAGTCTTTCTGGGGACGTGGCCTGGAAAATAAAAAGCGAAGGGCATGAAGTGAAAGTTTACATTGACGATGAGGCCGACGCCGATGTTTACGACGGGCTTTTGGACAAGGTGGAAAAATGGGAAGATTACGTTGACTGGGCGGATATCATGATTTTTGACGATACCCGTTTCGGGGAAACGGCCGAAAAGCTGCGAAAAGCAGGAAAACTGGTTATTGGCGGAACAACCTACACTGACCGGCTGGAAGAAGACCGCGAATTCGGACAGGAAGAGATGAAAAAGTTCGGAATGAACACTCTTCCCAATCACAATTTCACGAGTTTTGACGCGGCGATAAAATTCATTCAGGAGAATCCGGGACGCTATGTTTTCAAGCCCTGCGGGAAAGCCTCCGACGAGAAAAATCTTCTTTTCATCGGAGAGGAAGAGGACGGAAAAGATATTCTCGAGATTCTGGTGAATAACAAAGACTTTCTGGCGAAGAAAATAGAAACTTTCCAGCTGCAAAAATATGTAGCCGGGGTGGAAATTGCGACCGGCGCCTTTTTCAACGGGAAAAAATTCATTCATCCCGTCAACATAAACTTTGAGCACAAAAGACTTTTTCCGGGTGACCGGGGGCCTTTCACCGGCGATATGGGAGCGCTTATGTACTGGTCGGCTCCCAATACGATTTATAACAACACGCTCCTTAAAATGGAATTGGTCCTTGCCGAACACGGCTATGTGGGTTATTTTGACATCAACTGCATTGTGAACGGGCGAGGGATTTATCCGCTTGAATTTACCTGCCGGTTTGGTTATCCAACCATCAGCACCCAAATCGAAGGTATTCTGGAGCCGATCGGAGAATTTTTCTATAAATTGGTCAGCGGAGAGGACTTTGAGATAAAAACGAAAAAGGGATTTCAGGTGGGAGTGGTCCTGGCCGTTCCGCCTTATCCTTTTTACAGCGAGGAAATTTTTTCGTTCTACAAGGATTCGTCAATATTGTTCAAAAACAATGCGTCTCGGGAAGGCATCCATTGGGGAGATGTCAAGATGGTTGACGGAGTTTTGAAGTTGGCCGGGGAATCGGGTTATGTTCTCATCGTCACCGGTTCGGGCATAACCGTCGAAGACGCCCGCCGCCAGGCCTACAATCGAGTGAGGAACATTCGCCTGCAGGATATGTTTTATCGAGTGGATGTCGGAATGCGCTGGTTCGGCGACAGCGACCGATTGCAGTCGTGGGGATACATACAATAAGTTCAAATTTCAAATTTCAAAATTTAAAATTTTGGTGTCCCGACGTTACGTCGGGACTGACTCTAATTTTTAATAAAAATACTATGCAAAATGTTCAAGTACTAAAGATTACACGGGTTAAGGAGATAATTTTCTCCGTCCTATTTACGGTATTTGCTGTTTGGACACCGATGGTGGTGCATTATCTTGGGGGGGCAGGGGCGGGGCGGAAATTTTTGCCGATGCCGTTTTTTGTTCTGCTGGCCGGACTTGTGCTCGGCTGGCGGGCGGGACTGGCAACGGGGCTCGCAAGTCCCGTGATAAGTTATCTGCTTTCCGGAATGCCGCTGCTTTCTGTTCTTCCGATTATAATCATCCAGCTTTGCGCATGCGGATTTTTCGCGGGGCTTTTGAGGGAAAAATACAACGCTTTCGTTTCCCTCGCCGGAGCGATAATCCTTGGATATCTCGCGATGGGACTGGCGGCTTTGTTTTTTTCTAAAATGAGCGCGATGGCCTTCGTCGCCGGCGCTCTGAAAGACGGCTGGATAGGGATTCTGGTTCAAATTATTCTCCTTCCCTTTTTTGTGAAGGCCGTGATGGCTCGACTATTGGAGAGTTGAGCAGGTCAAATCAGACGTTGCTAAATTTTGCTATAGCAAAATTTAGCAACAAGGATTAATAATTGCCATGCGGACGGAGTACAGTCTTTCAAAATTTCAAAGAAGCAATTATTCTTTTGCGTTGATAAAAAACGGGCGAATAATCTTCAGATCTAAAGCCGAGCGTCTCCAGCCGCTCATTTCTTGCATAAAAAAGCACAAAGCCGAAATGCGCGGGGCGGTTGTTTTTGACAAAATCGTGGGGCGGGCGGCGGCTTTGCTTCTGGCGCACGCGAAAGTCGGCAAAGTCTGGGCGCCGACAATCAGCCGGGACGCGGTGAGGATTTTGACTAAAAACGGAATAAAAATCGCGTATAAGAAGAAAGTGACCTGCATCAAGAATCAAAAAGGCGACGACCTTTGCCCGATGGAAAAATTGAGCCAAAGAATGAAACCGGATAAGTTGATAAGTTTTTTGCTTGACTTGCGCAGGAAAAGGATGTAAGCTGAATTAGCACTCAGGCAAAGAGAGTGCCAGTGTTAAACTCAAAGTGCAAAATGCAAAAATCAAAATGACAATTTAAAATGCAAAATTACTTCAATGTCAAAATCGGTTTTAATATCTGCCCATTTTAAACTTTGAATTGTCATTTTGCATTTTGATATTTTAATTTTACATTTCTATCGTGGATCTCAATAAACTCACCCTAAAATCCCAAGAAGCTCTCCAAGGGGCCCAGCAATTGTCGCAAAACCTCCAGCAAAACGTGGTGGATGTTTTGCATTTGCTCTACGTGCTTCTGGGTCAGTCGGAGAGCATTGTTCCGACGGTGATTGACAAGCTCGAGATTGACCGGAGCAAACTCAAAGAGAAAATATACGCCGAAGTGGAAAAAATACCCCGCGTCACCGGCACGCCCCAGTTTTATCTTTCTTCGGAAATGGCCGGCGTTCTTCACGAAGCCTTCAAAGAGGCGGAAGCGATGGGTGACGAATATATTTCAACGGAGCATATGTTTCTGGCGCTTCTTCAAGTAGCCAGCTCCGCCAAGAAAATTCTTGAGGGAAACGGTCTCAACAAGGAAAAAGTCGCAAAAATTATGAAAGATGTTCGGGGGAATCAACGGGTGGACAGCCCTATGCCGGAAGGGAAATATCAGGTTTTGGAGAAATATACAATAAACCTTACCCGCGAAGCTTCGCAGAAAAAACTGGATCCGGTGGTCGGCCGCGAAGACGAAATCCGGCGCATTATGCAGGTTCTGACCCGACGCACCAAGAACAATCCGGTGCTGATTGGCGAAGCCGGAACGGGAAAAACAGCCATTGTGGAGGGCCTTGCCCAAAGAATCGTCACCGGCGACGTTCCGGAAAATCTCAAGGGGAAAGAAATTTTGATGCTCGATTTGGGCTTGCTCATCGCCGGATCCAAATTCCGCGGCGAATTTGAAGAAAGGTTCAAAGCGGTGATAAACGAGATTGAAAAGTCGGCCGGCCGCTATATTTTGTTTATTGACGAGCTGCACACTTTGGTCGGGGCGGGGGCGATGGAAGGAGCGATGGACGCTTCCAATATGATAAAGCCGGCTCTGGCGCGCGGAAAAATCCGGGCTATTGGCGCGACGACTCTCAAGGAGTATCAAAAATATATCGAGCGCGATGCGGCGCTCGAACGCCGCTTTCAGCCGGTTTTTGTTTCCGAGCCGAGCATTGAAGACACAATTGCCATTTTGCGCGGACTCAAGGAAAAATACGAAGTTCATCACGGGGTGCGGGTTACCGACAGAGCGATCGTTGCCGCCGCGAATCTTTCCAGCCGCTATATAACTGATCGCAATCTTCCTGACAAAGCAGTGGATCTTGTTGATGAGGCGGCCTCGGCGCTCCGGATGGAAATTGATAGCCTGCCGGCGGAAATTGACGATCTGGAACGGAAAAAAAGAAAACTGGGCATTGAAAAAGAAGCGCTCAAAAAAGAAAAAGGAAAACCGGCCAAAAACAAACTCCGCGAAATTGAAAAAAATCTGGCGGATATAAACGAGCGGGTCAACAAATGGAAACTGCAGTGGAAAAGTGAAAAGGAGCTGATAACCAACATCCGCTCGCATAAAAGCGAAATTGAAAGACTCAAAAGCGAGTCAGACATTTTGGAGCAACAGGGGGAACTGGCTCGGGTGGCCGAAATCAGATACGGAAAAATTCCGGAGCTCGAAAAGAAAATAAAAGCCGAACAGAGAAAATTGACGACTCTTCAGAGGCAAAACCCGATTCTCAAGGAGGAAGTGGGGGAGGAAGACATTGCCCGAGTAGTTTCCCGCTGGACTGGCATTCCGGTGGCTAAAATGCTCGAGGGCGAAATGGAAAAGCTTGCTAAAGCCGAGGAAGCGCTTCGGGTGCGCGTGATTGGTCAGGACGAGGCTATTCACTCCGTGGCCAATGCTCTGCGGCGCTCAAGGGCCGGAATTGCCGAGGAAAATCGACCTATTGGCTCGTTCATTTTTTTAGGCCCGACGGGAGTGGGAAAGACGGAGTTGGCCAAAGCCCTGGCCGAATTCTTGTTCAACGATGAAAACGCGATGATCCGGGTAGATATGAGCGAGTATATGGAACAGCACTCGGTCGCCAAAATGATTGGCTCGCCTCCGGGATATATCGGCTACGAAGAGGGCGGCCAGCTTACGGAAAAGGTGCGGCGCCGGCCCTACAGCCTCATTCTTTTTGATGAAATTGAAAAAGCCCACCACGACGTTTTCAACATTCTTCTTCAGATTCTCGATGACGGCCGCTTGACAGATGCCAAGGGTCGGGTGGTAAACTTCAAGAACACGGTAATCGTGATGACTTCCAACGTCGGTTCGGACGTCATCCACAAGATGCAGGGAATCGGCTTTCGCGACGGCGAGAAGCGGGGCGAGGTGATTTTGCGCGAGGAGGAAATGAAGGAGCAGGTAATGCAGTCTTTGCGGGAAAAATTCAAGCCGGAATTTTTAAACCGGGTTGACGAGATAATTATTTTCCATCCGCTGGGGACGGAACAAATCAAGAAAATTGTGGATCTCCAGCTGAACCTGATTCAAAAGCGTTTGTCCGAGAAGAACATTCGCTTTGACATTACGGCCGCGGCCAGAGAATATCTTGCTCGCGAGGGATTCGATCCAGTTTTTGGAGCAAGGCCTCTCAAGCGGGCTATCCAGAATATGATTTTGGATGAGCTGGCGCTGCGGATAGTTGAAGGTAAGATAAAAGAGGAAAGCAAGGTGAAAATTGACGCGAGGGGAGGAAAAATCGCAATAAGCTAACTTGAACTCAAGAATATGCTCTTCGAATTCGGCGTGTTGTTTCTATCACTTCTCAATTTGGCAGCCGTTTGGCTTCTTTACGACTACCCCAACCAATTTTTCTGGATAATGGGGATTTTTGCGCTTGTTCTTTTGATCGGCATCAGGGTCGTAGCTGGCAGGCTTCGCTTTTTTGGTATACCTTTCCTTTTGACCCTGGGCAGTGTTCTTCTTATGCCTCTCATTGACTCCCCGGCTAAGGTCAGGGCTTTTATTGTTCTCTCCACTGGCGTTTTTTATCTGGCTGTTTTGGGAAGTTATCGCTTAGGGCGGTATGAGCGGGATAAAACTGCCAAGGCGATGATTGATCTTGCAACTCTTGCAACTTTGTTCTGCTGGTTTGCCGCTTCCTATGGCTGGTATCTCAACATCGTTCTTCCCATTTGGGTCATTATGCTGATTTTTGCCGCTGTTGTCTTTTTTATTTCCTATCAATCTTTTCTGATCAGCCAGATAGCACCCAGTCGTCACCAGAGGGTTGTTTACTCCGTGTTTCTGGCCTATCTTATGGCGGGCGTTGTTTGGGTGCAAAATTTCTGGCCGTTTGGCTATTTGACAACCGGGGTAGTTGCTCTCATAATATACTATTCGGCTTGGAATCTCATTCGCGATTATTTTCTGGAGAATCTCACAATTAAGAAAATTATTTTCAATTCAATTTTTCTGGCCGGTTCGGCGACGCTTATTCTCTTGAGCGCCAGATGGTATCCGGCAATTTAACTATTTTATATTCCCCGACTCTGTGGCTCAAGCAGTGAACAAATCAAAAAAGCGAAAAATTTTCAAAGCCTTCGTATTTGTCGGCCTTGTTTTTGTTTTGTCGGGAATGAGCCTTGTTGTCATTGACCGATATCTTTTTCCCAAACTGGTTGCCGTTGAATGGCTTTCCAAGTATAAAATTTTCAAAAAAGCCACTGAAAACGTTGTCGTGGTGAACAAAACGGAGCAGGTTACGATAAGCGAGGAGCAGACAATCTCTCGTTACTCGAACAAATCAGCCTCAAGCGTCGTGGAAATACTATCATTTGGGAAAAAGAGGGAGATAAAAACTTCCAGTGGGAGCGCCATCGGGGAGCCAAAAATTGGAAGCGGGATTGTTGTTACTGCTGATGGTCTCGTTGCTACTCACAAAAGCGCGCTGGAAGACGGGGCTTCTAAGTACGAAGTGATTACCGCGGACGGAGGAGATTATGGGGCAGGAATTGTCTTGCGGGATTCTTTTTCTGAAGTGATTCTTCTCAAGATGGAGGGCGCAGAGAATCTTTCCACGGCCTCTTTTATCGCGCCGGAGGATATAAAAGTCGGGGCTAAGGTGGTGGCCATCGGCCGAGGCGAAAATAATGCCCAAGTTGTTTTCAAGTCCGGGCTTGTGAGCAATTTCGCGAAAAGTTTTTCCATTGGGGGTCCGATTGCCCTCTCCGAAAAACTCCAGGGGGTGTATTTTGCCGATTTTGAAATGAATGACGGAGATAGCGAGGGTTTGATCGGAAGCGCAGTGGCTGATTATAACGGAAACGTCATCGGCATTCTCGGAATTCGGAAGGTGGCCTCTTCCCAGCAATATTATATTGTTCCTGTGAATTATGTTGACGAAATTGTTGACAAGTTTATTGAAAAGGGAGCGGTGCCGAGAGGAGCGCTGGGCGTCTATTATCTCCTGCTGGCCAAAGAAAACAGCCTCCGACTGGCGGACGGGAGAGAGATTGAAAAAGGAGCGCTTGTTTATTCGCCCAGCGGACAGCAGGGCTTGGCGGTACTTTCCGGAAGCGCGGCCGAGAAAGCGGGGATTCGGATAATGGATGTCATTTTGAGCGTCAATGGCGAAGAGGTGAGCAGCGACCGGAATTTGGCCTATTTGGTTTCGAAATACAAGCCGGGGGACGAGGTAAGTTTGAAAATATTAAGGGAAGGAAAAGAGACGGAAGTGAAAGTGGTTTTGCAGTGAGTATTGACTCTTTGTATTGAATCGGATAGTCTATAAAAGTTATAAACATTATAAAAACTATAAAACTCTATGATCGCAATCATCAAAACCGGCGGAAAGCAGTATCTGGTCGAAAGAGGGGACAAGATAAAGGTTGAAAAAATTGAAGGAAAAGAAGGCGACAAAATAATTTTTGGGGAAGTTTTGTTTTTGGGCGGCAAAGAAGTAAAAATTGGCAATCCCTTGGTGAAAGGCGCCGTTGTCGAAGGAAAAATACTAAAACAGGGGAAAGCGAAAAAAGTTTGGGGCATCAAACACAAGCCCAAGAAGCGGTATAAGGTTAAATTCGGTCATCGGCAGAATTTTACGGAAGTAGAAATTGTGAAAATCTAGAATAATAATGTGCTTTGTTAAAATAAAAAACCGAAACGCATCGGTTTTTTTGCTGTAAAAAAGCAGCCTTTCTTTTCTACTAAGTAAAGTTCTGCTGGCTAAAACATCTGAAATGGTATGCCTCTAACAGAAATTCTCAACCGTTCTTTTGCCTTACCAGGCTTACGACTCTACTTTAAGTATAGAGCATCATTACTGATACCCACTCTGCTCTTCTTGGGGTTGGTTACCCATTAGACACAGAAGTAAAAGACTGCTTTCTTGGTTAAGAATAAATTATCCGTTAATCTTTGTCAAGACCAAAAATTATCCAAATTTAAATAATTTTCCTTCCCTCGATCGCTCCTGAAAGTGTCACTTCGTCAGCGTACTCGATGTCCCCGCCTGTCGGCAGTCCCCGCGCCAGGCGGGTTGTTTTTATATTCAAGGGTTTTATAAGCCGGGCGAGATATAGCGCCGTGGCTTCGCCTTCAGTGGTTGGATTGGTAGCCAAAATAATTTCTTTCACTCCGCCGCCTTTGAGGCGGTTTTTCAGTTCGTTGATTTTCAGATCCTTGTTTTCTTGAGCGGTGATCGTCCCGCCGAGAACGTGATAGAGCCCATTGAATTTTTTTGTTTTTTCAAGAGCAATTATGTCGAGCGGCTCTTCGACAACGCAGATGACGCTTTTATCCCGTTTTTTATCGGAGCAAATTATGCACAGATCATTTTCGGAGATATTGAAGCATTGTTTGCAAAACTTGATTTTTTCCTTGATGGCGACAAGACTTTTTGCGAAATCGTCGAGTTTTTCCTTGTCGTATTTCCACAAATACAAAACCAGCCGCTCGGCGAGTTTCGGGCCAATAGAAGGGAGAGAGGCGAAGTGGTTGATTAAACGTTGGAATGATTTAGGGAACATAAAATAAACTAAAAACGAAAAGCTAAAATGTAAAAGCAACAACTAAAAACTAAAAGCTTTTACCTTTTCGCTGTTGCTTTAAGTTTTTCGCTCTTAGTTTTTAGCTTTCGCCGTGTTTTTTCTCCAAACTCGAAAAACTGGTTATCGCGTCGTTGAAATACAAACTGGCTGTGCCTAACGGCCCGTTTCGGTGTTTGGAGACAATTACCTGAATGATATTTTTGTTCGGCGTGTCGGGCTTCTCGCGGTCTTCGCGGTAGAGAAACATCACCACGTCAGCGTCCTGTTCAATCGAACCTGATTCGCGAAGGTCCGAAAGTTTCGGAATTTGCGGTGAGCGGTTTTCGACGGCGCGGGATAACTGCGAAAGAGCGAGGACTGGAATGTTGAGTTCGCGCGCGAGACCCTTGAGAGAACGGGAAATTTCCGAGACTTCCTGAACTCTGTTATCACTGGAACGGCCCTCCATTAATTGCAAGTAATCTATAATTATGAGTCCAAGATTGTGTTCCGATTGCAACCTTCGGGCAAGAGTGCGCATTTCCATCACGTTGGCGCGGGCCGAGTCGTCAATATAAATCGGGGCTTCAGAGAGAATTCCCATCGCTTCGCCTATTTTGGCAAAATCATCCTCGTCATCAGAGCTTCGTAGTCTCCCCGTTCTAATTCGCCAGGCGTCCACGCGCGCTTCGGCGGCCAGAAGGCGGTCCACCAGTTGATCCGAGGACATCTCAAGTGAAAATATCCCCACCGGAATTTTCTTTTGAAGCGCCACGTGGCGGGCGATATCAAGTGAAAGGGAAGTTTTTCCGATTGAGGGTCGCGAAGCCAAAATGACGAGATCCGATTTTTGGAGTCCGGCAAGAATGTTATCGAGATCAGAAAATCCAGTCGGCACTCCCCGAATGTCACGGTCGCCTTTGTGGAGCTCGTCAATCCGGTTGAAAGCCGATTCGAGATATGTTTTTAGAGGCACGAAATCGGCTTTGACGTATTTTTGGGAAACGGAAAATAGTCTTTGTTCGGCTTCGTCCAGAACTTTTTCCACGTCTTCGCTTTCCTGAAAGCCCATTTCCACGATTTCTGACGCGGCGGCAATCAGTTTTCGAAGAAGCGATTTTTTCTGGACGACTTTGGCGTAGTGGATGATGTTCGAGGCAGTCGGAACGGAATTTACAAGGTCAGTGAGATATCCCGATCCTCCCACTTCCTCGAGCTTCTTTTTTTCTTCGAGCTTGTTAGACAAACTTAAAACGTCAATGGGTTCGCGATCCTCGAAAAGCTCGAGCATCGTTTCGTATATCAGGCGGTTGGCGTCTTTGTAGAAATCCTCCGGCCGCACCAGATCGGCGATTTTCACAATCGCATCTTTGTCGAGCATCAAGGAACCCAATACCGACATTTCCGCCTCAATATTCTGGGGCGGCACGCGCGCTTCACCGAGGTTGAATTTGGTGGATTTTTTTTCGGGCATTAAAACTTATTCGAAACTTACATCGACAATAAAATTGCGATAGCATAATTATTGTCGATTGTTATTGATAGTTTTTAAATTTATAATTTTTTTATTTTGCAACCATCTTCCAAATCTTCAATTAGATATCCCATTTTTTCAATCTCTTTTCGCAATTCGTCCGCTTTTTGGAAATCTTTGTTTTTGCGGGCTTCAAGGCGCTCATCGGCTAGTTTTTTTACTTCCTCCGGGATTTCAATTTCTTTTTCTGGAAATTTGAGGCCAAAGACTTTGTTCATTTTTTCGAACGTATCTAGTATTTCTTGAGCTTCCTTGTAATCCAAAGATTTTTTAGAGATTCTGAGATTTAATACTGTTATAAACTCGTAGAGCGATGCTAAAGCTAACGGGATGTTTAGATCATCGTTCATTGCCTCTTCGAATTCGGGTAGTAATCTTTCTTTTACAATCATTTTTGCCTTAGTGAGACTTTTGGTTTTATGTTTAGTTATTTCTTTTAACTTCCCAAGCCATTCTGCAATGCGCTCGTAATTCGCTTTCGCTTGCCCCAGTGCTTTCCAGGAGAAATCAAGATTTTTTCGGTGATGGGAAGATAAGTATAGCAAGCGCAGATGCATTAGGTCAAAGCCGCGCTTGGTGATATCCTGTGGAAGATAAAAGTTTCCTTTCGATTTGGCCATTTTTTCGCCCTCGACCAGAAGATGCCGGGTATGAACCCAGAAATTCACGAATTTTTTGCCGGAAAAGCATTCCGATTGGGCGATTTCGGCTTCGTGATGGGGAAAAATGTTATCCTCGCCGCCGGTGTGGATGTCGAGCGTGTCGCCCAAATACTCTGTCGCCATGGCACTGCATTCAATATGCCAGCCGGGATAACCCCGCGACCAGGGGCTGTCCCACTGCAAAAGGTGTTTGGGCTCGGATGCGAGCCACAGCGCGAAATCCCACGGATTTTTTTTGTCCGGATGTTCCTCAAGCCGCGCGCCAACTTTCAATTTGTCCAAAGTATTTCCTGACAATTTCCCGTAGTCCTTGAAACTCGTCACGTCAAAAAAAACATTCCCGTTTTTTTCGTAAGCATGGCCCTTTTCGATCAGCGTTTTGATCATTTTGATCATTTGGGGAATATGCGCAGTTGCGCGGGGGAAATAATGCGCGGGCAGAATATTCATTTTTTCCTCGTCATGCCGAAACGCCTTCTCATAAAATTTTGCGATCTCTTGCGGTGATTTATTTTCGCGCAGCGCGGCTTTGAGCATTTTATCTTCTCCTGTGTCGGCTTGAGCAATGTCATCGGCGGTGAGATGCCCAACATCAGTGATGTTTTTGATATGGCGGACTTCATAGCCGGAATATTCCAGATAGCGCCGCAAAACATCCGCCGTCACAAAAGAACGCAGATTTCCAATATGAATGTAATCATAAACCGTCGGCCCGCAGGTGTAGATCGAAACTTTTCCCTTGTTTAGAGGTTTGAATTCTTGTTTTTGTTTAGTTAGGGTGTTGTAGAGTCGCAACATAGTTCAAAAATCAAATATCAAAAATCAAAATGACAATGTAAAATTCAAAATTATTTATCGAAAGTGCAAAGTACAATATCGGGTGATTCTATACCGTTAAAATATTTGCACAGAGAAACATTTTCGATTGCACATTTGTGTTTACTGGTCTTTTCTTTTAGGTTCCAAGGGCATTTATCTTGTTTCCAATGTATCTTCTTTGAGTCAGTTTCAAGATCAATATTCATATTAGCTCCTTTTAACTTCAGAATTTTACTCGCCATAAACATTTTACATTTTAAAATGTCATTTTTCACTTTGATATTTGCATTTCCAATTCATTGCTGGCTAATCAGCATATCTATACTTCAGCATACCATCTTTACTCAAAAAGTGAAGTGCTTAAATATTTCTCTCCCCGATCCGGAAAAATAGTTACAATATTCCCAGACGGAATTTTTTTCGACACTTCAAGCGCCGCGAACATTGCGGCTCCGGAGGACATTCCGCAGAAAATTCCTTCACTCCTCACGACTTGACGGGCCATGTCGAAGGCGGCTTCGGTTTCGACCATTATGATATCGTCGAGTTTGGAGCGATCATAAATGGCAGGGATGATGGCTTCCTCCATATTTTTGAGTCCTTGGATATAGTGGCCTTTGACCGGTTCGGCGCTCACGATTTTGATCGCCGGATTTTTTTGCTTCAAAAATTTTGAAACGCCCATCAACGTTCCCGAAGTGCCGATCGAAGCGATGAAATAATCAACTTTTCCGCCCGTTTGCTTCCAGATTTCAGCGGCGGTGGTTTCGTAGTGGGCGAGAATGTTGTCGCTGTTTGAAAACTGGTCGGGGCAATAATATTTTTTGGGATATCTTGCGACAAGTTCCCGCGTTTTTTTGATGGCGCCGTCCGTTCCCAGTTTTCCGTCAGTGAGTGTGATTTTCGCGCCAAAGGCGGCGATCATTTTGCGGCGTTCAATCGAAACAGCGTCGCTCATCACAATTTCGACTTTATATCCTTTGACAGCTCCAATCATCGCGATGGCGATTCCCGTGTTTCCCGACGTCGCTTCGATAACAGTTTTGCTCTTCGTCAGTTCGCCCTTTTTTTCGGCTTCTTCGATCATCTTGAGAGCAATCCGGTCCTTGATGCTCCCGCCGGGATTCTGGCCTTCGAGTTTCACGAAAATTTGAACTTTCGGGTTCGGGTTAAGCCTGTTAATCCGCACAATCGGCGTGTTGCCAATCAGTTCCAAAATATTATTACTAGCCATAAAAAACAGGATCAACAATAATTTTGCTATAGCAAAATTATTGTTGATTCAAAGAAAGTTTTTATTAATTAAAAAACTCCTGGTCTTCGAAAAATACTTTTTGGTATTTCGCGAGGACGAGGAGTCTTATAAATAAACTGCCCGTGGTTCCACCCCGATGATCACATAACACATAACATGGAACACATAACATGTTATGGATTTCTCAATTACAGCTATTACGGGCTTACCCGCGGGGGTTTACTCTCCTTTCGGATTTCCTCCCCGAGCCTCCCAGCCGCTCACAGATCGGCTGGATAAACGAAGCGCACGCTGAATCGTTTCGCCCCAGTTGAATAGTCCGCCTTCAGCGGAATTCAACGGGACAGGGCTTTTGGAGTTGTTAAGTGATTGTATGGTAGCTGTTTTCTGAACATCAGTCAACTTGCTTGACTATACGCTAGACGCTTTGTACACTTTGTACTAATAGAAAATATTTTGTTTTAGGAGGTCCGTCATGACGGAAACAAAGCAAAACGATCGTTCGTTAGATAATTCTCCCGGGGAAATACCACTTTTGGTGACTGTGGTTTTAGTGCTAATCAGCCTTGTGAGTGGAGGCTGTACATCACTGAAATATGGTAAAGAAACTGCTCTTATGGTGATGGCAGTTGGTACCACCATCTCGATAATTTTTGGACCAATTCTCGGTCTTTGGGTACTGGAATGGCTTGATAATGAAACCAGTGAAAGCAATAACGCAGTGTGAATTATATACAGTTCCACCCCATAGCTTGCTGTGGCTGGACAGTACATTTTTAAAACAAACAAAGCAGGGCTGCGACCCTGCTTTAAAATTTTTCCAAATTTTTGAAATTTGATATTTGAACTTTGAACTTTTTGTTATATCCACTTCTTTACCTTGAAAATCAGAATCGTAATTGCTGAAATTACGAGCATTACGCCGACATAAATCCAAAAAGCGTGGGGGTTTTGCGAGAGGGGTATATGCATCGTCATTGAAAGAATGCTTGAAATAACTGTCATCGGCAGCATAACAGCCGAGAAAATAGTGAGCACTTTCATTGTGGTGTTCAGTTTGTTAGAAAGCAGGGCGTCGTTGGTTTCTTCAAGCGACTCAACGACCTCTTTAGCATTTTCAAGTGCGCTCCAGACGCGGATGTTGGTGCCGACGAGATCCTGATAGTAGGGATGCAATTCCGGTTCCAGGAGCGGATAGTTGTCGCGGGCAAGCGATTCGAGAACCGATTTCTGGGGCTTCAGTGTCCGGCGGAAATTCAGAATGTCGCGCTTGACGAAAGAAATTTCATGGAGCATTTGTTTTTCGTTTCCTTTGAAAATTTCTTCCTCAATGCGGTCCAGATTTTTGTTGATGTGGTCGATTTTAGGGAAGCAGGATTCAAGGAGCATCTCGACGATGTAGTACAAAAGATATCCTGGCGACTGGCTCATATATTTTTCCCTTACTTTTTTGTTTCGCTGTATTTTGGTGAAAAACTCGCGCAACTGAAAAATATCCTGATCGTGGCCGGTAATCAAATGATCTTTAGTCATCACAATGTCCAATTCGCTAGGATATGTCCGGCGGTTCAGCTTGTCAAAAAGAGGAACGTGGAGTGTGAGATAAAGGCAATTTCCGTAGAGGCTGGCTTTCGGCCGGGCCGAAGGCGTGGAAAATTCTTCGAGTGCCAATGGATGAAGCTTCAATTTTTTCAAGAATAGAAGTTCGTCCGCGCTCGGTTCAAGAAAATCTATCCAGGTTAGATTTTGGGTTTCTATTTTTCGCATGCTACAATAATACCATGAAATCAATAATCCTCAAAATGATTCGCCTTTACCAGAGATATCTCTCCCTTGATACAGGCTTTTTGTCATTTCTTTATTCCGAACGAATCTGCCGGTTTCATCCGACCTGCAGTGAGTATACTTATCAGGCGATTGAGAGATACGGGCTGATAGGGGGCGGATGGCTGGGACTCAAGCGCATTGTCCGATGTCATCCGTGGAGTAAGGGCGGAAATGATCCACTTCATTAAATCCACAAATACACAAAGGCACAAAGCTCCAAACAAAGCACAAAAACCTAAAACACAAACTTTGGCATTTTGTGAATTTGTGCAGTTTGTCTGTTTCCGCGACTGCGTCGCGGCTGTGGATAACTTACTGGCTTGACAATTTATTTTGTGGTATAATCAGCTCGGAGTGGAAATAAAAATTAGAAATAAAAAAATGAAAAAGATAGCGATTATGAGTCTCGCAGCAGTTTTAGTTTTGGCGGGATTTTTTTGTTGGTCGGGAGCGCCGAACGCAAAAGCCTTGATCCAAACCAACGCTTCGGCTGACGTTGTCGTGGGGCAACAGGATATGACCAGCAACAGCCCCAATCAGGGAAGCGCTTCTGCCGCGAACAATACCTTATACGAACCGAGAGGCGTTTTCTCGGACGGGAACAAAATGATAGTGGCTGACTATACGAATAACCGGGTGTTGATCTACAATTCCATCCCGACGGGAAACAACGCCTCGGCGGACGTAGTGCTCGGCCAGGCGGATATGGCCTCGAATTTGCCCAACCGGGGCGGAGCGGTCAGCGCCAACACTTTCTATCTGCCGATCGGTGTTTTTTATGACGGGACGCGTCTTTT
>Ga0233422_10000190_pt1 | contig 33811 bp, 33 predicted proteins | sample Watercolumn_Mata_2_FD_182724 | JGI IMG/M metagenome (GOLD analysis project Ga0233422, IMG submission 182724) | Freshwater microbial communities from Lake Matano, South Sulawesi, Indonesia - Watercolumn_Matano_2014_110_MG | ecosystem: Environmental > Aquatic > Freshwater > Lake | place...
GTTTTAATTCGCCACATTTTATTACGTCTCAGGATTCACTTGTTCTTGTTTCGAAAGAAGATGGTGTCTATTTGTCCACAGATCATGGTTATTCCTGGAGTCTGAGTAATCATCAATTAAATGATTAAACGGAATCACAGCTCTACCGTGCGGTCATACATAATAATTATGTCTTTATTCCCAATAACTATCATGATATTTGGAGGTACACGCTCTATCAATAATTCAAGTATCATCAAATAATAAGTTGCGCCCTAACCAGTCACTCAAGCTGACGGTAAAAGCTCGGGTACTTTTAGCTTTTCGAATTTGAAACGCAGGGCGTTTAGTGCATTTTGAAAAGTACCACCGCCCGCAGCTTAGTTCCACCGTTAGCTGGCATTTGGAATTAACCATTTACTACAGAAGATAGCGTTATGAAAAAATCATTTTCTTTCTCTTATGAATTGTCTTTGAGTGAGAAGGAATATATCGCAATTTGGCATGCCGCCAAGTCTCCAAAAAGATGGAGGACGCTTATATCTCAAGGCATCATCGCAATCGTCATTGCCGCGTTATCGTTTCTTTCGATATATACAATAGTATTCGGAATTGCTGTTGCGTGCTTTTTCCTTTTTTTGGGTCTTATCAGTTTTTTCCCTCAACTAGCGTATCGGAATACATATCGTAAACTTCGATACTTACATCAACCTTTTACCTATTCTGTTGACAACAAAGGAATATCTATCAAGGGAAAATATCTTGAGACTTGGGCAACTTGGGATCTTTTTGTTACTTGGCAAATTGTTAATAATTGGCTAATTCTAAATTTTGAGAGCATTCCCAAAGCATACTTCAAAATTGACCAATTTAAACAAGCTGGCATCTATGAGCAAGTGATGTTTATGGTCAGAAAGTATGGCAAAGAATTCGAGTAATGGAATATAATATTAAGTATCAAAAGCCAAATGCCAGCTAACCAGGTGCTCAAGCTGACGGCCAGAGCTGAGTGCAGTTTACATGGCTGGTGGTGAGTTTCAGTTTTTATTAGTACGTTTCTGTTACCTCATAACTTGGGGATTAATTAATTTTGTTATCAGTACGTAATCCGGTTTCGGGTACTACATGGCGCATTACTTTCAGTGCCGCAGCTTAGCACCCATCCGTTAGGCAGCAGTAACAGAAGAGTCATACATTATGAAAAAGCATTTTCTCATATATATGGTAATGATTGTCTTATGGTGTATAGTCCAAGAAAATACTGTGCTGGCTCAGAACAAAATTCCCCAAAAGTATCTTGGTTCTTACACTCCAATTAGTCGTGTGTATTTATCTTATGGAGACATGTTTCTTCGCGCAGATACTATCGAAATGCCATCACTCAAATTCAAAACGAAGTACACGGTCATAGCAATATCTGACAGTTTACCCCAAGTTCCTGGTCATTTCGACCCAATAGAATCCACGCGATACCTCATTCGTTTTGAAAAAGTTTTCCCACCGGATAAGGTGGGGAATCATATGTTCATCAGGGTAATAGTTATCTCCGTAGCAGAAACTGGTTCGTTGCATGTCTGGGGTACCGATCTAGACAAAGTAGATGAAACTAAACTACTCAGAGATTATTCTGTTTGGGGAATCTTTGGTAAACAATAAATTTATACTGCTGCCTAACCAGCCGCTCAAGCTGACGCGGGAAGCCCGGCATGAAAATTCATTCTCAGTTGAATCTAATATGCGTTTAGTAGTACATTCAAAGTGCAGTTCGCCTGCCTGCCGGCAGGCAGGCGCGCAGCTTAGCTCCGGCCGTTAGGGCGCAAATCAAAATGAAAAACATTCAAGTATCTATCTTATTTATCCTTATTATCAACACGATAGCCATTTTTTCTCAAGTAAAATACGCTGAATTGAAAGAAAAAATTGTTATGTCGAGTATTACATATTCCCGAGTTAATCCGTACGAAAACGTTGGTGTACAAATTGGATATACAAGGGAAGGTCGTATTGCTCTCGGCATTTTATTTTCTACTTCGACAACACATTCTCCCAATAAATCAGCGGGTATATTCATTGAAGGAGCATTGCTGAAACCCAGCAGTGATGATATAATTGGTATTGACCTAGGAGTTGCTGGTGTAAAGAGTTTTGCTACGGATTATTCTGGATATATTAAAAGTATAACTGGAGTAATTGGTACACTTGAATTATTTATTCCATCGACGAGTACACCAGTATCTCCATTTATTCAATTATCAGGAGCCTCGGCCAAATCAATATTTATAACTGCTCTTGCATTCGGTGCAGACATATCTATAGGAGACAGAAATAAACCAAGTATAATATTGACTCCAGGATTGGCTTTTTCAAGTGAAAGTCCATTGATGGCGGAAGTTGATTTGGCAATAATAATAAGTCGATCGAAGAAATAAATTATTTTTGCGCCCTAACCAGTCACTCAAGCTGACGGTAAGAGCGTGAGTACTTTTTGCTTATCGAATTTGAATCGCGGGGTGTTTAGTACAATTTGAAAGGTACTTCCGCCCGCAGCTTAGTTCCACCGTTAGGCAGTGTGCGAAGGAGAAAAACAAATTGAAACTAACAGTTTTGATTCTTCTTACTTTCCTGAATTCAGTTTTTCTTTCATCACAAGAAAAACCACCAGACTCTCTTTCCGTTGAACAAAGTTTAATACTTCGATTCAATATTCTAGTCCGTCCAGGGATATCTTTAGAAAAACAACTATTAGAATATTCTACTATATTTATTGAACTTTATTTCTCGTTTACTATAGATATCGATTCGAGAAAGATGAGTAGTGTAGACATTGGTTTTGGTCTTGAACCTCGATACTATTTCAGTATCGAAGAAAGGCGGCAACGTGGAAAGGTAACAGATGAATATTCAGGATCGTATGTTGGTTTTCCTCTGTGGATCGGATTCAAATATGATCAAATACTCATAGGTCCAGCGTATGGATTTCAGAATAAAATTGGTTCAAGTGGTTTTTGGAATATTGGGCTAGGATATGGATTTATCCAACATTTTGAAATCAAGGAATTCGGATTAATTGGTTATTTTAAGATTGGTTTTACTATACTTTAAAAATCCAGCACACTGCCTAACCAGTCGCTCAAGCTGACGCGGGAAGCCCGCCTACGTTTGAGAAACAACTCCGGTGGGCAGGCTCAGGCATGAAAATTCATTCTCGGTTGAATCTGATATGCGTTTAGTAGTACATTTGAAGTGTAATCCGCGCGCAGCTTAGCTCCGGCCGTTAGAAAGCAAAACTAGCATTGCAGATAGTACGAGATATGCACCATTAGAGATAAATATGAAAAATCGATACTTGATATATCTGTCATTAACAATAGCCCTTGCTCTCTTAAGTTCTTGTTCGTCCATTCCTCAATTGCCGGTCAAAGTAGAAAATATTTCGGAGTTTGAAGAGTGCATGAACAAAATCGTAGCATCTGGCACTCCTTCCGGCATGTCTCTAGCGGTGGTTAAGAACGACAGTATCATATATAGTAAAGGCTTTGGCTGGGCCGACGAACCGCGGAAAATTCACGCCACACCAAATACAGTATATCATTGGTGGTCATGCACGAAGATTGCCACTGCAATCGCCATCTTCCAGCTTCAGGAAAAGGGAAAGCTCTCTTTAGGTGACCCCGTCGTTCGGCATCTCTCATTCTTTGAAGTAACATACCCGTCCGATACCAGCAAGCAGGTCACTATTTTGAATCTCCTCACCCATACGTCAGGATTACCGGATCCCTCCGTGTTAACCCTCGTTCGCTGGATCCATCATGATTGAGATACACCTATCAATCAGACCGATCTTGTGAAGAAAGTGCTTCCGGATTATTCCAAGCTGAAGTATGAGCCGGGTGACCATGCCGAATATTCCAACGTCGGCTATATGGTCTTGGGCGCTATTATTGAAAAGATAACCGGCATGGCGTATGAAGATTACATTCGTCAAAATATTCTTCAACCGCTAGGAATGGATAAAACGGATTTTCTTTACATGAAGAAGACAGAATTGGATGAAGCCGCAGGCAGCCATCCGACATGGAACGTGATGACTCCATTACTGTATATCATGGCGCCATCATACATTCGGGAAACTCATGGAAGCCATCTCTGGATGGAACGGGTTTATACAGACCAGACCCCATCCACGGGCCTCATTGGTTCGGTCTCAGATGGAGCCAGATTGGTTGCTGCATATCTGAATGGCGGAGTGCTGGATGGCAAGCGAATACTTTCTCAAGAATCAATTTCGTCCATGACCTTTGAGTCGCAGGTAAAAGCAAAGAACGAAGATTCTCTACATTACCGGAGGCAGGGAATTGGTTGGCAAATTTATCGCAAAGCCGGGCGGTGGGTTCTTACGCATGACGGAGGCGGTCCGGGCTTCAGTACAAAAATTCAATTGTATCCGGATGAACATCTCGGGTTTGTTCTATTCACTAATGACGCTACATTTGAGTCGTGGAAAGTAATTAATCTTGCGAGTACCCTCAAATGGTAAGATGAGGATGTGCACACCCAGTTGATCTTCCGGTTCGTAGGCCTGACAGGGAACCAACAACTTCTACCGTTTGCGTTCTAACCAGTCGCTCAAGCTGACGCGGGAATCTTGGCATGAAAATTCATTCTCAGTTGAATCTTATATGCGTTTAGTAGTACATTTGAAGTGCAGTTCGCCTGCCTGCCGGCAGGCAGGCGCGCAGCTTAGCTCCGGCCGTTAGGCCACCACGAGGGATCATATGTTAAAAGAGTTAGAGGATATCAGACAGATTGAAGGGGAACCAAAACGAAGGTGGTTTGCTGATTTATACTTTGATCTTATAGTCTGGTTTAGTGAAGATAATGAGATTCAAGGATTTCAACTCTGCTATGATAAGGACAATAATGAACGAGCATTGACCTGGAGACGTTCTTCAGTATATACTCATCATCGAGTTGACGATGGTGAAGGGAATCCTGGTCGGTACAAAGCGACACCGATATTAATAGCTGACGGAATATTTGATTATCGTGTTATTGCTGATCGTTTTTTGAAAGAAAGTAATGAGATTGATTCCGCCATTTCCAAGTTTGTGTATGAAAAACTCATTCAATATAAGAATATTGGTGGTGGCCTAACCAGTCGCTCAAGCTGACGCGGGAAGCGCCCGTGCAAAATTCAATCTCAGCAATGGCTGGTGTGGGTGTTGTGGTAAATTCAAGGTTCGGAGCGCGCGCAGCTTAGCTTCGGCCGTTAGGGCACGTAATTAATATATGGTCATAAAAACAAGATATTACGTTAATATTCTTCTATTATTATATTTTGCAGAATATTTAATTGCTCGGCAGCAAGAATTTTCTGAAGAATCATTTATTGATACCATTGAGGTATACGTTAAAAATGATTATCCATCGAAAAATATAGTTAATTGGTTTGGTAATTCTCAAATCTATGGATGGAGTCAACGTTATCTTCTTTACAGCGGAAAATATGGATTGGCGGTATGGCAAACGGATGATAATGAATATAAGGTTAGAGCCTATAAATTTTCATTTATATATAATCCTGATACTATATATCTTCTCTCAACAGATACCGCGATTGTAACGTTTGATAGTTTTGGACAATGGCCACAAGGGCTCGATGATCATTATTTATTGATGGATTTGGGTTGTTGTCCAGGAGTTCGCACTCTTATGATAATTGACCTTGCCTTGCGAGATACTATTCTGAACATTGGTTATACGGATATTGTTGAATATGATTCTGTCCGAACACTCAAATATTATGCGCCATTTCGTAAAGCTACGAAAGCAGATACGGATCGATATGATGAGATAATCCAAAATGGTAATACACCATATATCGAACAACTCTATTCATTCAATCTTGATTCGAGAATAAAAAAAGGCCTTGGCAAATTCAGGCTTGGAGTCTATGATTAATTATTACGTGCCCTAACCAGTCGCTCAAGCTGACGCGGGAAGCCCGGCATGAAAATTCATTCTTGGTTGAATCTAATATGCGTTTAGTAGTACATTTAAAGTGTAATCCGTGCGCAGCTTAGCTCCGGCCGTTAGGCTGGCGGGTAAATGATAATTGTCAAACAAAAATCAAGCTGCATGATCAAGACGTTTCTGGGCATCATACAGGTCGCAATTCATCTGAAGATTCATCCAGAACTGTGATGTAGTTTTTAGTACTTTGGATAGCAAGATTGCTGTCTCAGGACTCATATCCCGCTTTCCATTTATAAGAGTATTCACTCGTTGAATTGGCACACCCATGCGGCGCGCCAGTTCCAATTGACTCATACCCATTGGCTTTAGGTAGAGTTCTAAAAGGATCTCTCCTGGATGGCTTGGGCGACGGTTCTTTGGAATCATAATAAATCCTTTAATGATAATCGGTGATCTCGACATCATGAATATTTCCATCAATCCAACGGAAGATTATTCTAAATTGATCATTAATCCGTATAGAATGATATCCCGATAGATTGCCTTTCAATGCTTCAAGACGATTTCCAGGTGGAAATTTTAAATCTTGCAGTTGTTTTGCACCGTCCATTGCGTCGAGCCTAAGTCTCGCAGCTTTCCAAATTGTCTGCGGAATACTACGCGCCGCTTTAGTATCTAGACCATTATACAGGTCTTCAGTGCCTTTATCAGCGAAGTTGATAATCACAGTATAATATACGATATTAACGTTATATGTGCAAATCGTTGTTCCCCCGCCAGCCTAACCAGCAACTCAAGCTGACGAAATAAACGTTGGTACAATTTGCATGGCAGTTAGAGGTGAAGTTTGAAGATAACAACAATTAGCATGGTTCACATTTCGGGTAGTACATTTTAGAAGTTTATGTCGTCGCAGCTTAGTTCCGTCCGTTAGGCAGCGTAAACAAATATTCAAAAATGCTAAAAGACAAAACAAAGGTTCGTAAAGCATGGCGTGATGATTTTCAAAATGATTTTGCCGCCCGGATGGACTGGTGCACCAAATCATTTACGGAGGCCAATCATCCGCCGGTTCCTGCGTTAAGTCATCCTGAACAAATAACGGTGAAGTCGGGAGAGGGCTTCGGTTTGGATGCCGGCGGCACGAGCGATCCCGACGGAGATAATCTCAGTTACCTGTGGTTCAATTATCCGGAAGCTGGCTCGTATAAGGAATTGATTAAGATGGCTTCTGCTGAGAACTTACGCGGAGTTTGGGTGATAGCTCCTGTGGTTGAAAAAAGGGAGACCGTTCATTTTATTTTGAGAGTTACAGACAAGGGAACGCCTCAATTGTCAAGATATAAAAGAGTGATTGTGCGCATATTACCTGAATGAGACGGATATAACGATTGGCGAGTTTAGATTTTTATTGTTAAGTTTCTTTTATGCCATGACTTTTATATAATAAATGTCGCATGCCGGCATCTTCAGTCTTTATGGATTATAAGCTTACAACAACACAGAGGTCAAATTATCTTCATGCAATTATTGAAGGCGCAAACACCAAGGAAAATGTCATAAGATATTTTGAGAAAATCCGGTCGGAGTGCAAATCCCGCAATTGTTATAAGGTTCTTATTGAGGAGCATCTTGAAGGACCTCGAATTGGAATGATGGATATATATGCTATGATAGAGCGAGGAAGCGTGGAATCTATAGGAATATTTGATGCGATCGCTTATGTTGATGTTAATGCAGAAAACATAACGATGGAGTTTGCTGAAACTGTTGCCCGAAATCGCGGAATACCCATATCTGTATTTTCAACCGTATCGGATGCAGAGAAATGGTTGCTTGGGGAAATCAGTCGAAGCGCCGGTCAATAAGATCTGTAAAGCCGTCTGACGAGGCTCGAACAATCGCTTTGCCCGGACAGGTTGAAATGAATTTTGAAAAAATATTCACGATAAATTAGCACAAGGATTATAATATGAAATTGACGACCATTTATACTTTATGTTTTCTATTTCTTTTAGCTGGCTTGCCCCTGCGCGGTCAGACAGCGTCCGATTGTTTCTATGATGATTTCGGGGGGAGGCTTGCTGAAGTTCCCACATCTGTAAGTGCAACGAAAACGGTATTGGCCCCAACTGTTACCGTAACGTTTAACTCGACCGATACGCTCAGAAAGGTTTCTAGATATTTTTACGGGAACAATGCCAACGGCTACATGACACAAATGGTCGATCAGCCGGCATTGATCGATTATATCACAAGGTTGGCGCCGAATATTATCCGGTTCCCCGGTGGAAACAACAGTACAATTTTTTTCTGGAATGCGGCTTCGGGTACGCCTCCTGGAGCTCCAGATACTCTTCTCGATGGTTCCGGCAAAAAGTATAGAGCATGGTACTGGTACGGAAAGAATACAGCAAACTGGACCCTTTCGGTCGATAATTATTACACAATGCTCGATATGACCGGAAGTACGGGAATGATCACGGTCAATTATGGTTTTGCCCGCTACGGAACGAGCACGAATCCGGTTGCCACAGCAGCGCATCATGCTGCAGACTGGGTGCGATACGACAACGGTCGGACGAGGTTCTGGGAAATCGGTAATGAGAGTTCCGGCAGCTGGCAAGCGGGATACAGGATCGATCTCAGCAAGAATCAGGACGGACAGCCCGCGATCCAGACCGGAGCGCTATATGGTCAGCACTTCAAGGTATTTGCAGATTCGATGCGGAATGCAGCGGCAGAAATCGGAAGCACGATCTATATAGGTGCCCAGCTTTATGAGCAAGCGGGGGGTATAGATGCCCAGCCGACCTGGAATGCGGGATATTTCACCAACGCTGGTGACTTGGCAGATTTCTTTATTGTGCATTCCTATTTTACGCCATATGGACAGAATTCCACAGCGACGGTCATTCTCAATTCCGGATCGACCGTTCCACTTGCCATCGTGAACTATATCAAAACCGTGACTCTTCAGAAAGGAGTTCAGATGAAACCGCTTGCACTGACGGAATGGAATATTTTTGCCACGGGATCAAAACAGGCATGCTCGTTCGTCAACGGTATGCACGCGGCAATTGTGCTGGGTGAGCTGGCGAAGACCGGATTCAGTATGTCAAGCCGGTGGGATCTTGCCAATGGTTACGACAACGGTAATGATCATGGCATGTTCAGCCAGGCAGATGAGGCCGTCGTGGTGCCAAAATGGAACCCCCGTCCCTGCTTTTTTTACATGTACTATTTTCAGAAATTTTTCGGTGATCATATTATTTCTTCGACCGTCACTGGAAGTTCGAACGTCCTGGCATATGCATCTAAATTTAGTTCCGGCCATGCAGGGGTAGTCGTTGTTAACAAAGGAACCTCCAATCAGGTCGTCAGCCTTAATCCTTCACAATTCGGTTTCGGTGATAATTACTACATTTATTCGCTGACCGGTGGGACGGACAACGGGGAATTTTCGCAGTCTGTTTATGTTAACGGAGAAGGTCCGACAAATGCAAATGGCGGACCTATAGGTGTACTTTCAGATATCGCAGCAAGTGCGTATTTGACGAGCGGTGGGATCCTTTTCGAATCGCCCGCACGATCGGTCCAATACCTTCTTCTCGAGCCGGGGACCAATGTTGGTGTCAATAATGAAATCGCCGGGATCGTACCAGACAAATTCATTCTCAATCAAAATTATCCGAATCCGTTTAATCCGAATACAAGTATCAGTTATCAGGTCAGAACGGCTGGATTCGTATCTATAAAGATTTACGATGTTCTCGGCAGGGAAATAGCGGTTCTCGTAAACGAAGAAAAAGAAGCAGGATCGTATTCGGCAAAATGGAACGCATCTGCTTTTGGGAGTGGAGTTTATTACTACAGGATGGAATGCGGTTCGTTCGTATCAACGAAGAAAATGATCCTTATCAAGTAGGAATTCCATTAAAACAGAGATTCTCAAATATTACTATGCAAGCAACAAGTGGTGGTGGAGACTACAGTGACTTCTTTCTTTATAATCCAAAAAAGAAGAGATTTGAATTGTGGCGTAGTGAGTCGTGAGTTACTTAGCTATTTTATATTCTGCCGCCTAACCCGCGCATCAAGCTGACACGAGGAGCGTGGTACGTTAAGCATGGCGAATGTAAAGTTTCGGTTTTCATTAATACGTTTTTTGTACCTCATGACTTTAGTGTTAATTAATTTAATTTTCAGAATGAACTTGTTTCGTTCAGTGCAATTTGAAGGTTCACGTTGGTGCAGCTTATGCGCCATCCGTTAGGCGGCAAATGAAATTTGAAAATTTATATGATATAATGCGGCATAATATATGACAAAGTCATTAAGTATAAAGATACATTCGAACATTTTTGATAACGTTTCAGATAAGAGCTACTTAGTCAAATTTGCTTTAATTCTAATTGTTGCCAGATCAGTACTTTTATTACTTTCACAGGGGATTATTGCGTTAATACTATTATTCATGAACGACCCGAATCCTTGGGTGAATTCTTCAAAGTGGTGGACCGTATTTGGTACGATTACAGATATTGGATGCTTAACCCTAATATTAATCTTTTTGAAAAAGGAAAATCAGCGATTCTGGCCCATAATAAATTTCAATTACAAAAATATTCTTAGGGATATTGTAGTTGGTATAATTTTTTTTCTCATCATCTTTCCCGTTACCGGGATACTTGTTTCAATATTCTTAACCAATGTTATTTATGATGGGGTAAGTTTTGATGTTTTATATCCCGACCAGATTGCCGGTCGTATTTTGCCAACTTGGGCTTATTATTACAGCCTATTAATTTGGTGGCCAATCTGGTCTTTTACTGAGGAAGTGACTTATCAGGGATATAGTTTACCTAGGTTACTTATACATTTTAAAAATCCATTTAAGGTAATATTACTGATTGGCTTTTTCTGGTCATTTCAACATTGTTTTTTTCCTTTAATCTTTGATTGGCGATATCTGCTCTTTAGACTGATTGTCTTTTTTCCATTAGTAGTTGGATTAATATTCGCATATTTAAAAACCGGCCGACTAGTTCCAATAATAATTGCACATTATTTTATGGATTTTTCCGCTGCATGGTGGACTTTAAAACACTAGTAATTATTAGTCGAAAGAAAATTATAATTTCATAATAGCAGAAGTTATTTGGATACGCCGCCTAACCAGCAACTCAAGCTGACCAAATGAGCGTGGTACGTCAAGCATGGCGAGCAGAGGTTTCGTGTTTAATAATAAACTTTTCTACATGAACTTGTTTCGTTTGGTACAATTTAATAGTTTTCAGCGTGGCAGCTTAGTTGCCATCCGTTAGGCTGCGTGTCACAGATAAACATAAAACTCATACTCTATATTTTTTTTAACTTTTTCTATTATATATTTTTCCATTAAATGATGAGAATGCAATGAATTATATATATAAAATTACAATTATTTTTTTATTTCTCGGCTTCTTCTCGTTTTCTTCAGCAACTGCAAAAGAAAATGTTATGGAAACGAGTTCCGATTCACTCAAGTATATTCGTGATTCATTTGTGAAGATAAAAACTCTAGAAGGGAAAGTAATATATATCGATCCGTATGCAGCGAATGAATTCGCTGACTCAGCGGACATTGTTCTAATTACCCATGAACATTATGATCACAACGATCTTACCCGAGTAAAACGAAAGGTGACCTGCCAGATTATTCGCAGTGCGAATGCCTTGCTGGATGGAGTCTATCAAAGTTTTACCATTGGAAATATCAAAATTACAGCCGTTCCAGCATACAATGGGTATCATCCTAGGAATCAATGTGTAGGGTATGTAATTGAATTCGACGGTATTAAACTCTATCACGCTGGAGATACTGGCAAAATCGCTGAAATGGCCGATCTCACTAGTCAAAATATTACCTATGCGCTTCTTCCGGTTGATGGTGTTTATACGATGACCCCGGAAGTGGCGACAGCAGCAGCGGCTGTAATACAAGCGAAACATGACATCCCGATCCATACTTCACCGGGATCTGCACCTTATGATGAAACAACTGCAGCACGATTTACATCACCGAACAAAATGTCGTTGCGGCCTGACTCGACGATCGTTCTAGAGAATAGCCCAACATCTGTCGAAAATATATATGAATGTCACCAAATGTTATCATTAGACCAGAATTATCCCAATTCATTCAATCCAACTACTTCCATTTCATTTACTCTTCAATTAAAATCATTTGTTACTTTGAAGATATACGATCTTCTTGGTCGAGAGGTGGTCACAGTTGTCTCAGAATATTTATCAGCAGGGAATCACACCAAGCAATGGAAGGCATTCAACATACCAAGCGGTATTTACTTTTATAAGTTAGAGGCAGGTTCGTTCATTAAAACTAAAAAACTTATATTGATAAAATGAAAATGGTTGCGCCCTAACCAGTCGCTCCCCGCTAGTCACGAAGTGATACCTTCGGTAAAAACAGCGGGGCAGGCTTAGGTGTGAAATTCAATCTTGGTTGAATCTAATATGCGTTTAGTAGTACATTTGAAGTGTAATCCGCGCGCAGCTTAGCTCCGGCCGTTAGGCACACGCAAAACTAATGGAGTGATTTATAATTTCTTGCACCGTGGATGATGCGATAAACGAGAATGGTTTGTGCTTCGATCTTGTAGAAAATCAGATAATCTAATACAATTAGATATCGATATCCCATACGAGCCAATTCTTCATCATTTGGGATACGACCTAGATGTGGATTACTTTCGAGAAGCTTAAGATTCTTTTCTATCTTTTCAGAAACGGATAAGGCAGCCGAGGGATTTTCTAATAAGATATACTCAACTAACTCATTGAAATCCTGTTCCGCAATGGACAATAATCGAACTGAATATTTGGATTTACGCACTGATTCTCTGTCTTATTTCATTCATAACTTGGCTAAGAGAACGTCCTTTATCTCCGGATGCCCGTTGTGATTCGGCAACAGCAAGCTTTGAATAGAGTTCAAGTTTTTTCTGTATCTGGCTATAATGACTAATCGACATTACAACCATATCTCCTTCGCCATTTTTTGTGATGAAAATGGGTTCACTTGAATTGTGCAAAAAAGTCGATATCTCGTTCGATTTATTACGCAAATCCGAAATCGGTCTAATAATGGGCATTTGAATAACTCCTTTTATATCAATATACTATCATTAGGATGATAAATCAAGAAATTAAAATAAGTTGTCTGCCTAACCAGTCACTCAAGTTGATCGAATAAGCCTGCCTACATTTAAAACAACTTCAGCTGGCAAGTGCCGTGCGAAATTCATTTTTAGTTAGAGCTTGTGTGATTTTAGTATTACATTCGAAGTATAGACCGAGCACAGGTTTACTACAGCCGCTAGGCAACAATTCCATAGGAGTAATATTGACTTGCGCAGCATAAATCGAAAGGATTGTCAAATGGGCAAAAAGAAATGGATACTGTTTGTTATTTTCTATTTTATGATTCATGGATTGATATTTGCACAGGAACAAGTAGATGCTATATATTTAAAAGATGGTTCAAAAATACTTGGTATTATTATCGAACAGATACCAAACACAAGCGTTAAGATAAGAATGAAAGATGGAAGTGAATTTGTCTTTTCATTTGATAAAATCGAAAAGATAGTCAAAGAAAATACTTCGGTACTCCCCATCGATTTGAAGGAAAAATCATATCTAGAACTTGGTGTAAACATAGGAATTCCTTCTGCATTTAATGTATCATTAGGTAATTGGTTTGGACCTTTTGGACTACGACTGTCGGGTATGTCTTTTGAGAAAGCGAAAGGTTTTCAAGTAAACATCGAGTATAAATTGTCGGACAATATTGATCGTCGGCACGGTCTCGCTGCAGTCTTAGGGTCGTCTAAAATCATATCCGACGGACTTGCTAAGGAATGGAATTATTTCGGTATAACTTATGAACTAAACTGGAGTGGATTCTTTTTTGAAACCGGCATGTCGGCTGGCAAAGGTTCTTTTAGTTCTCCACAATTGTTACTTCAAATAGGATATATGTACCGTTTTTTAACTGAGGAGAAACAAAGATGACTATTTTGGCTTTACAACTCTGGTCGATCTAATAAGGGATCGTATAACGACAAGGTTACGCGGAATACCTGCCAATTTTTTTTGACCGATAATTCTGGCGAGTAGGTGCGGTATGGAAATCATTCTTGGTTGGAGCTTCGGTGGATTTAATCGTTCGTTCGAACTTTAATTTATGTGCAAAGAAAAAAATATCCCGCTCATAGTGGAAACTACAATTCGATCATAATTTAACTTTGGATATTGAGGCACGAGAGAGAAAAACAAGAGCATGGATACAAGAAAAAAGAAACCAAAAAGTATATCTGAATATATCAAAATTGCCCCAAAAGAGTCACAGACAATGCTTCGAGAAATTTATGCGATAATTCAAAAATCTATTCCGGATGCAACTGAGAATATAAAATGGGGCATGCCTGCCTTTTCATATGATAGAATCTTGGTTATGTTTGCTGGATTCAAGCATCACATAGGTTTTTATCCGACTCCTTCAGCGCTGAGGGCGTTTGCTAAAAGTCTTACAAAATATAAAACTGCAAAAGGATCCATCCAATTTCCTCTGGACAAAGAATTACCTGTGTCTCTTATTTCCAAAATCGTTAAGTTTCGAGTAAAGGAGAATCTAGAAAAAGATGACAAGTGGAGATCGTGAAATTATCCGAACAATAATGGATTAGATAGAATAAAAAGAAATGGGATTATATGAGAAAGACACATATTGTTTTAATGGCTCTATTGGTTTCCTTTTCTTCTACTCTTGCTCAACCAACAGTAGGTTCATGTGTCATTGGTGGTACTATTGGCTTTTCGGGTGGTAGTAGAGATAGTTCAAACTTCGGTCCAGAGATAAACGGATCAAGTTCGATAATGTTACTCGATATCGCTCCAAGGATAGGTTATTATACATCTGAGCATATAATGAATGGAATTTCAATTGGATATGTTTTGTATAAAAAGAATAATATTCATAACGATAATATCGTAACATCGACTTCTTCAAAAGAAAAATACATTTATTTAAATCCATATCTAAGGTTCAGTTGGTATTTTTCAGAATATTGGGGAATTTTTTCTGATCTATCATTATACTATCAGTGGGGCACTTCTGAATATTCATTATACCATGGTAGATCAACTGTTGCTTATGAAACCTATAAAGCTGATTTAACTAAATATTCAATGCAAATACGGCCCGGAATTGCATTCAATTTAAGTAATCGGATTTCTTTGGAGGCGTCTGCTTCGTTTATCTATTTGTCAAAGATGTCAATTGAACTCACCTCTCCACAGATACCAAATCCGCCCAATGTAGAAGGGGATTACTTTGATATATCTTTGGATCTTACTAATTTCAGACTAGGCATTAGCGTTGTATTATAGACTGTAGGCAATTGCTTCCCGAAGTGATCTGTAAGGTGTAAGGTTTCAACAGTTTGATGAAAGGCTATTGTGAAAAATTTATCAACAAAGGCAAAAAGGATTCTTTCTTGGATTCCAATCAATAATGGTTAACAAATTAATCTAGTTGTTATCTATTAACAATAATAATGGAGGTGGATTATGAAACAGATATATTTAATTGTGTTCATGCTATTTGCATTGTTCTCAACGGGATTATTTGCCCAAACACAATCAGGCGTCGAAGTTGATAATATTGCAATCTGTTCTTCTATAGAAAACAAGCAACCTGTAGGAACAGATTCTGTGTTTACTGCCGATGTTGGGAAATTATATTGCTTTACAAAGCTTATTAGTCAATTGGATACTTCAGAAGTATCGCACGTTTGGTTCTTCGAAGACAAAGAAATGACCAAGGTTGCTTTGACAATGAAGGCAAAATCCTGGCGTACATGGTCGGCAAAAACAATTTTACCAGAGTGGAAAGGTAATTGGCGTGTAGAAGTAAGGGATTCTGCAGATAAGGTTATTACACGAATCACTTTCAAGGTAAAGTAGAAGAATTTTGTATATAATGAATTTGCACGAGTAATCAGAATTTCAACGCTATGATATTCTGATAGAATGGCTTGACTAACTTTGTGTAAGTTTACACGGTAAATGTGGTAATCTTTGGATCGCAGTCCTGTTATAACAGAAAAGGGTGATCCCTTTTGGTTAGAACTATAACCATTGATAAATTATGCATTTTGGATGGAGTTTATGCTGGTTTCAATATGCATCCGGTGTGTTATAATAATGCATCCATTTTATAAAAATGGAATCGAATTGAACTAAATATTTCCTTAGAGTCTATAAAAAAAGGTGTTTTCGAAATTATTTCAGAAAATTATATTAGTTCGCATCGAAGGGAAGTGAAAGAAGGAGGAATTTCTCAATGGCAATTATAAAAAATAATATTCTATCCATTCTCCTAATATTATTAATGTTACAGCTCTATGGTTGTTCCTCCGAATTAATTCTCGAAGATATTCATTCTACTTTCCAACAATTGCAACTTAATAATATTCCCAGTCAACAGGATTATCCTGATGCAGACGCTGTTGTTGTGCTCGATTTGACAGACAACCAAACTACCTGGGAAAATAGAGATTTGATCACGTATGAAAAACATCATATAATCAAGAAAATATTTAGAAATACAAATGAACAATCAACGGTAAATTTGTTTGTACGTCCTGATGAAGAATTGTTTGGTATTAAAGCGCGAACATTACGTCCCAACGGTGAAATCATCAATCTTCAGTCGAGTGATTTCTATACAATTTCAGGAATGGGTGAGTCTTCAATACTATATTCCGACATTAAAACTATTCGCTTTACTTTTCCTGCTGTTGAAAAGGAATGTATGATTGAATATGTGTATCAAAAGAAGAAAAATGAACCTTTTGTAAGAGATGTTTGGTATATCCAGAATAGTATTCCAACATTGAGAAATCAATATAGTCTTACATTGCCCAAAATTATGGCGGCAATTATCCCTTATCAATATAAAAGCTACCCAGATTCACAGCAAATAAAACCTATAATCGATACAAACCAAATTAGACGTGCAGGTTTAACTGATCCGATAACTTTCACTTGGGCTCGTTCTAACGTACCAGCATTCAAACCGGAGGAAATGATGCCTCCTCCAGAAATGTTCAGAGCACAATTACGTTTTGCTAGAACAGCTTGGGCAGGTTGGAGTGGAATCGGAAACTTGTACAACGAAATTTATTTTCAACCTCGACAAATTATTACAGATTCAGTTCGATTGTTTGCAAAACAATTGACCGATTCCTGCAGGTCTACACGAGAAAAAATCAAGAGTATTTATGAATCTGTACAAAAAATTCGATATGTAGCAATACAACTTGGTTTATCCGGTCTTCAACCGTCCTTACCGCAGACTATATTGAATCGTCGTTATGGTGATTGTAAAGATAAGGCTATTCTTTGTATTGCACTCTTAAAATCAATTGATATTCAAGCATATCCAGTATTAGTCCTAACCGCCGACGATGGCATTTTAGATCCAAGTTTCCCAAGTTGGCATTTCAATCATATGATTGTGAAAGTACAGGTTGATCCGAATACAATATATTGGATGGATCCAACTAGTGAATTTTCACCTTTTGGAACTTTACCCTGGGAAGATCAAGGAATAAATGTTCTCACGCTTTATGAAAATGGTGGACAAATAGAAATCACTCCAGGGAAGAATTACAATGAGAATGGATTGAAGACACAAATTCAGATTTATCTTTCCGAAATAAACAACACATTTATAAAAGTCCATATGGAGTCCCGAGGTGAGGAGGCACGACATTTCCGAGCAATGTTTTCAGAGAAAGGTCAGACAGAAGTAAACGATATATGTAAAGAGATGATTCTGAATCAGATGGTTAAAGCAGAAATTGATACCATTACGATGCTCAATCTTTCCGAACTTGACTCTACGTTTTCGATGGATATCGATTTTCATGTTCCTAGTGCACTAAAGCAACAAGGAGATATACTTTATTTTAATCCGAGTATTCTCAAAGAAGTAAATGATTTGCGTTGGACGGCAAAAGAAACTCGTAAATATCCTATTTGGTTTCCGACAGGATATACTATACGAAAACACACTACAATTAATTTAGCCGATTCGTCCCTAACCTTTGTGTCTATACCAAAAACTGTTAGTTTTCAAAACAATGACTTCTCATATGGGAATACAATCCAAATTGAAAATCAAAAGAAAGTAACATCCGAAGAGGTATTTTTATTCAAGAATGCTACACTACAACCTTCAAAGTATAAAGAAGTCAAGGAATTCTTTCAGAATATAAAATTAAGTATGGAGAGATCAATTTTTTTAAAACAGATAAAAAAATAAAATCCCCATTCAGATTACTTAATAATCTCGTGGAATGATACGAGACTCTTAGTATTTTTGGGTAGATTCGTGTGTAACAACGTAATAACATTGGAATGAAAGTAAAAATTTTATCAATTCTCCCTTTTTGGCTGGAAGATTTGTTTCGTTCAATGAGGAGAATTTTATTTTCGATAGCTTACTACGGAAATAATAGATGGTGTCCAGTTTGCGAAAAACCATCGCGAATATTTCGCACTTCTGGTTTATCAGCTCGCAAAGACGCGATGTGTGTTCATTGTGATGCCTTGGAAAGACATCGCTTTGTGTGGCTCTTCTTTACTAAAATGACTGATCTGTTTGATGGAAGAAAAAAAGAAATTCTCCATATAGCACCCGAAAAGTGTATTGAATCTAAATTAAAGTCAAAATTGGGGAAAGGTTATATTACTGCAGATTTAATGAATCGCCGGGCTATGGTTCAGATGGATATTACTGATATAAAATATCCGGATGAATATTTTGATGTAATCTATTGCAGCCATGTGTTAGAGCATGTAAAAGATGATAAAAAAGCTATTAGGGAATTCTATCGGATAATCAAGAAGAGTGGATGGGCTGTAATACTTGTACCAATTAATGCGGATAAAACCATGGAAGATTTTTCATTCGAAAGTGCCGCAGAAAGACTTGAGCACTTTGGACAGGAAGATCATTTACGCCAATATGGTCCTGATTTTAAGGATAGATTGAAGGAAGCTGGATTTGAAGTTAAAGTATACTCAGCCAACAAACTCTTTAATAATGAGGATTGTATTCGGATGGGGCTAACTTACGCAAGCGGAGATATTTTTTATTGTACCAAAAGTTAAATTATCATATTTCAGGCAGAAATAACGAAGAAAAAAAATCGTAAAACCTTCCTAAAAGATACTCTTGTAATTAATGCAATGATATTCTAAGTTCCACTTCAGTTCTCAAACTTTAAAATCTTAATTGAGGTATAGTGCAATGAAAAACTCTTCTGTTTTATTGTTACTGGTCATTCTTTGCTATTCAATTAATTATTCACAGAAACCAAACGAGAATTCTACTTTAAAGGTGCAGATCGCAAATGGTGTAATTCAAGGAATAGATGAATCTGGAATACGCACTTTTAAGGGAATACCTTTCGCAGCTCCACCAGTAGAAGGTTTTCGCTGGAGGGAACCTCAACCTGTCAAAAATTGGACTGATGTACGCGGGGCAACAAAATTTGGACCTCGCGCTATGCAAGCGCCGATTTTTGGTGATATGAATTTCCGTTCGGATGGTATGAATGAGGATTGCCTGTATTTAAATGTGTGGACACCTGCTCGTACTTACAAAGAACGTCTTCCAGTATTAGTTTATTTTTATGGCGGTGGATTTGTAGCAGGAGATGGCTCGGAATACAGATACGATGGTGAGAGTTTAGCCCGTCAAGGTATTGTAGCTGTTACGATAAATTATCGCCTTGGAGTATTTGGATTTCTTGCACACCCAGAACTCACAAAGGAGTCACCACATAAAGCTTCAGGTAATTATGGTTTGTTGGATCAAGCTGCAGCACTTCAATGGATTCAGAAAAATATTTCTGTTTTTGGGGGCGATCCGACAAAAATTACTATCGCTGGTGAATCTGCAGGCTCGGTTTCTGTTAGCGCCCAGATGGCTTCGCCATTATCAAAAAAGATAATTGCGGGTGCTATTGGCGAAAGTGGTTCATTACTTGGTACTTTACCAGCTGTACCTCTTGCTTTCGCGGAACAAACAGGTGTTGAATTTGCAAAAAGTATATCTGCACCATCCTTGGCTGAATTAAGAGCTATACCTGCAGAAAAATTGCTTGAAGCTGCTTCGAAATTTAACTCTTTCCGTTTTTCAATCACAATTGATGGATATTTCTTTCCAAAGAGCCCATTTGAAATTTATGAAGCAGGAGAACAAGCTCATATTCCATTATTGGTAGGATGGAATTCCGAGGAAATGAACTTCCGAATGGTATTAGGATTCAATCCACCTACAGTAGAGAATTATACCAAAGCTGTTCAGGGATTATATAGTGAGAGAGCAGAACAAGCGTTGAAAGTATACAATGCTTCTACAAACGAAGAAGTCGAACAAGTGGCCACTGATTTGGCTGGCGACAGATTTATTGGATTTAGTACTTGGAAATGGAGCAATGTTCATAGTAAAACTGGAAAGAAGCCGGTATATCGTTATTTATACGCTCGTCCGCGACCTGAAATGAGACCAGAGATGGGCAAGGCAATTCCAGGTTTGGCAGGTGGAGTTATCAAAGATACACTTGCTCCGAAAATACCTAAGATGCCAGCTACTCGTGGTGCAGTTCATTCTGCAGAAATCGAATACGCGCTAGGCAATTTGTCCACTAATAGAGTATTTGATTGGCAGCCGGAAGATTTCAAGGTTTCTACAATCATGCAGACCTTCTTTGCTAATTTTATCAAAACTGGTAATCCAAACGGACTTGGTGTGCCTGAATGGCCTTTTATCGATAATGCCAAACCGGTTGACGTGATGTATATTGATGTGAATACAAAGTTGATTCAAGAAACAACTATACAAAGAGACCGTTACAAATTTTTAGATCAATTTTCCGGAAAATGAATAAACAGTGATTATAAGTGCTGACGAATTGAATTATAAATTCTGATTGTTTGTAATTTCAATCAGTTCGTATCACATAAAAGAAATGAGCATATTAAAATCAGGAGGATTTGTACATGGGAATACTTGGAAAACGACATATTTGTGACAGCACGAAAGAAGACACAGCACCACATTCGTTTCAGATTTTAGGAAAAACAATTTTATGTCCTCACTGTGGACATAATCAATTCTTACAAAAATCAATTCTATTAAATACTCCTGGTCTGACTTTCCTCTCTTTGGATTGGGCAAACAAAACAGCGACAACTCTAACTTGCACTACATGCAGCAATATACAATGGTATCTCCAACAACCTGAAGTTGTCTCATTATAGATATTTTTTTGGTTGTTATTTGAAACCATAATAAGATGAGTTATTCTCCAATTTTTCGATGGGAGAAGGAGTTGATATATTGAAATACTTACTAAAAACAATACGGTTGTTATCCTTACTCACTTGCATACTAATCTCGTTGGTTTTGGGTGCCGAGAATATGAATAAGCCTGTTAATCCGAATGCATCACCCGAGGCAAAAGCGCTATTACAATTATTGTATGATATTTCTGGTAAGTATACGCTTACTGGCCAGCATAATTATCCCAAGGTACGAGATCGAAACACACAATTTGCAGGACAATACATTGGAAAAACTCCAATTGTTTTTAGCACCGATTGGGGATTTTCTGCAGATGATAAAGATTCTTTTCGAGCACGCCCAGATATTGTAGAAGAAATTAAAAAGCAGCACAAACGTGGATCAATAATTACAATTTGCTGGCATGCTGTTCCGCCGACTGCGAATGAACCAATTACATTTAGTCCATTGTCTGATAAGATACCTCCAGATTCCTTGATCAGTGTTCAGGGTCAATTATTGGACCAACAATTTCAAGATGTGTTAACACCAGGAACAAAGCTTTATCGACAATGGTGTGCACAAGTGGATACTATTGCAGGTTATCTAAAGAAATTAGAGGATGTACATATTCCAATTCTCTGGCGACCATATCATGAAATGAATGGGAATTGGTTTTGGTGGGGAGGTAGGCGTGGAAAAAATGGCACTGCAGCACTATATCGTCAGCTTTTCGATCGATATGTGAATTATCATAAACTCTCGAATCTTATCTGGATGTGGAGTGTTGATAGACCTGTAAAATCTGAAATGAAATTCGAAAATTTTTTCCCTGGTGATCAATATGTTGATGTTCTTACGCTCGATGTTTATGGAAATGATTTTGCTCAATCGTATTATAATCAATTGCTTCTATTAGCGAAAGAAAAACCAATTGCACTCGCAGAAGTTGGGAATCCACCATCGCCGGAAGTTTTAATTACCCAACCGAAATGGACATTCTATGTTACCTGGTCTGGTATGGTTCGTAATACATCAAGAAAACAATACAGAGAGTTGATGAGTAGTCAGCGTGTTCAAAATTTAGAAGATTCTCTTTATTGGAATATTTTAACGCCTTTTCGTGAAATTTGTAGACTTCCGTCAACTCCTATAATTGAAGATCAATCTCATATTCTGAAATATTTATCAGGTGAATGGATGATAAATGAAGAGCGCACGGAAACCAAGAATAGAGGAATTGCCGACCTTCCGTACAAAATATGGATTGCACAAAAAGATCACAAGCTCGTTATTCATAAAATGTTCATCGTTGAATATGAAGATGATAGAATTATAGTCGACACTCTTGCGTTAGATGGCTCTGAGACAAAATCGGAAATGTGGCATATGCCAATGTCTAATAGGACAGCATTGTCAGCACAAGGTGATACGATGTATGTCCATTCAAAAAATTTGCTTACCACAGATCGTCATAATTCAGAAGTGACGATAGATGAAACATGGTGTATTCACGAGAAGGGAAGTATATTGTGCATTATCCAATATGCAAATACCTTTTGGGGTTCAAGTAGTGCTTCTATGATTTTTGAGAAGAAATAATTCTTTCTCTCCTGGTATCTTCTTTTCCTTTTCAAATATATACCTTGAGAAGGTTATTGAATAATACTTCCAAGGATATATCGGCGATATTATAATCTTTTGACTTTCTTATACTTTTATCTATATTGATGAAAATTTTGATTAAAAAAATGAACGCAATACAAAAATTTGGTAAGATGCTTTATAAATGGTGGATGGCCTTTGCTCATGTTTTAGCTGTGGTTAATACGACAATCCTTCTAACCATTGTGTATACCTTTTTTATTGGGATAGCATCTATCGTTATCAGGATTCTAAGAAAGGATCCAATGAGACATCGCATTGGTCCAGAAAATTCCTATTGGAAAACAAGAGATGTTGTCCAACATACTATTGAACAAGCGCGTCATCAATTTTGAGTTAACATGAATATACTTGGATTATCTTTTTTTTATCACGATGCAGCGGCAGCAATAGTTCAAGATGGCCGACTTATCGCAGCTGCCCAGGAAGAGCGATTCACTAGAAAAAAACACGATCAGAATTTTCCAAAAAATGCGATCGAATTTTGCCTTGCACACGCACAGCTTCAACCAAAAGATGTTGATTTTATTGCGTTCTATGATAAACCGCTAGTCAAATTCGATAGAATTCTCCAAACTTATATTGCTACCTGGCCTAAAGGATTGCTCTCTTTTTTAAAAGCAATGCCGGTTTGGATTAAAGAGAAAATTTGGATTCCACAATCAATAAAAAGCGAATTGGGGTATGATGGAGAAATTTTATTCACTGAACATCATATTTCTCATGCTGCGAGCGCCTTTCTTGTCTCTCCTTTTGAGGAAGCAGCCATTATTACTACAGATGGCGTAGGTGAGTGGGATACTACTACTTGTGGAGTAGGGCGCGGAAACGAAATTCTTTTAAAAAAATCAATTGATTTTCCTCATTCACTCGGACTTTTTTACTCGGCGTTTACGTATTACCTCGGTTTCAGAGTCAATAGTGCAGAATACAAAGTGATGGGTTTAGCTCCTTACGGTGAGCCTCGGTTTTACGACTCCATCATGAAGGAACTGATCAATGTCGCCGATGATGGTAGCTTTAGAATGAACATGAAATACTTTACCTACGAGCATGGATTGACCATGACAGGTAAAAGATTTGCTCAGTTCTTTGGTGAACCTGTAAGACAACCTGAATCGAAGCTTACACAATTCCATAAAGACGTCGCAGCTTCACTTCAAAAAGTAACTGACACAATTATTGTAAAAATGGCGCAGCATATGGAAAAAGAAACTCGGATGAAATATCTTTGTCTTGCTGGAGGTGTGGCGCTAAACTGTGTTTCAAATAGTAGAATCCTAGAGCATACTGGATTCAAAGATGTTTTTGTTCAACCTGCTGCTGGCGACGCTGGAGGTTCTGTTGGAGCAGCATATTATGTTTATAATACTCTGTTAGGTAATACGAGGATTTATTCAATGGATCATGTATTCCTTGGTCCTGAGTTCTCAGGTGAACGAATCGAAACGCTTCTAAAACAAAAAAATATTCCTTTCAACAAATTTGATCGAGAGAAGCTGTTGCAGGAAACAGCAAAATTATTGATAAAGCAAAAAGTTATTGGATGGTTTCAAGGAAGGATGGAATTTGGACCACGAGCGCTAGGAAATCGAAGCATCATTGCGGATGCGCGAAATCCGAAAAATCAATCTATCGTAAATTTGAAGATCAAATTCCGTGAAAGTTTTCGACCATTTGCACCGACAATCTTGGAAGAACGCACGAAAGAATATTTTGAATTTGACCGTCCGAGTCCATATATGCTTTTTGTTGCGAATGTTCGTCCGGATAAACGAACTATTCCTGCGGTAACTCACGTGGATGCATCAGCCCGGCTGCAGACAATTTCCCGTAGTCAGAATCCATTATACTATGATTTGATATCGGAATTCGACCGGCAATCGGGCTGTCCAGTAATTATTAATACTTCATTCAATGTTCGTGGGGAACCAATTGTGTGTACACCCGAAGATGCATGGCGATGTTTTATGAGAACCGAGATGGATGTTTTGGTAATGGGCAACTATATTATAGAGAAAGAAAAGCTTGGCTCGTATAAAGAAGAAGCCAAAGAAGAATTTGAATTAGATTAAGGGAGCGAATTGCATGTTTAAAAACCTAAAAAGTAAGCTGACAATATTTGGTGAACTTTGGGCATTTATGAGGATTCGTAAGAAATGGTGGCTTGGGCCAATATTTTTTATTTTACTACTCCTCGGACTTTTTATTGTATTAACTCAGGGTTCAGCGCTTGCACCATTTATTTATACATTATTCTAAGTGCTCGAAAAATAATGATAAGTTATTTCTTATGACGAAAGTTCGTTTTTACATCTATGATATTTGAGTGTATAAAACTTGGTTTTTTGTTGATTCCCAATGAGATTCTTTGATGAAAAAAATATCTACAGGACTTGCTTTAGTCGTAATGATATTGTAACATTCTCTCGGTCGCGCTCCCTCCCTAATGGCGCGACCTCTAGTTAGCCTCCCTAACCTCCGGCGTTTGGTAGTGCGCCGGGGGTTTTGTTTTTTAAAACGCCTGATTTGTGTGATATCCCCTTTTTCAGTTGCCTCTTCCTTCAAACAGATGTACCTTGCCTACTACGATTTTCGCAAATGATTATGGAGATGTCAATATGGAGGAATATTCTATATGATGTATTCTTTAATTCTTTTCCTGATTGTGATTACAATGACTACACAGGCGGTTAGTCAACACCAAATAAATAATCCATCGGGATTTGAAATAAAACGAGGTGTCAATCTTAGTCATTGGCTATCGCAAAATTTTGGATGGTCACCGAAAGCTACTTTTATTACTGATTCAGATATTAAATTCATTGATAGCATTGGATATGATCATGTCAGAATCCCGATTGATGAACAAGAAATGTGGGATGAGTCAGGAAAACCAATCGAAGAGTCTTTCCGTTATCTCACACATTGTCTCGACTGGTGCGCGAATTACAAATTACGCGCCATTGTCGATCTGCATATATTACGATCACACTATTTCAATGCAGCGAATGAAGGTGGATCCATTACTTTATGGACCGATACGAGTGCTCAGAACACTTTTATCAATTTATGGATTCAAATTTCACAATATCTTCACAAATATCCGGTCAATATGGTTGCCTATGAATTGATGAATGAACCTGTGGCAAATAATCCAGACGATTGGAATAAACTGATCGAAAAAACTATAAAAACCATTCGGTTACTGGAACCGGAGCGTGTGCTTGTAATCGGATCTAATATGTGGCAAATTCCATCAACTTTTCCAAACCTAAAGGTTCCTCTAAACGATAAGAACATCATTTTGAGTACTCATACATATTCTCCACTTCATTTTACTCACTATTTGGCTGAGTGGGTTCCTTCAAAACGATACACTGGTCCAGTTCATTATCCGGGGCAAATTGTTACAGATGCCGATTATGAAAAATTTGTAAATAAAAACGATTCAATATTTGTGAAAGCTATGTTGGGATCAACAGAAGTTTATAATAAACAAAGACTTACTGACGAATTATTACCTGCGATAAAAAAGGCAGAAGAATTGCATCTTCAACTTTATTGTGGGGAATTCGGATGCCTCCCTCATGTTAATCGTAAAGATCGACTTAGATACTATGATGATATTATCTCTATTTTTCATGAAAATAATATCGCTTGGTGCAATTGGGAGTATAAAGGTGATTTTGGAATCTTTTCGTTTGATTTTAAGAATAAAATCTCACTATCACCGGACGTTGAATTTATTAAGACCTTGCTCAAAGATAGATAATCTTTGGAAATTGTACGTTTGAAAGCCTGAGGATCATCTCCTTAGGCTTTTTCATTTTCTATAGATGCGTGGGTATATCAGTGTACTGCTTTTTTACGTAATTAAAATACGCATCGAATGATATTGGATTTCAAAATGTGTTTTTCTATTATTCATTGATCTTATTTTCTTCAGGCACAATCAATTTTCAAAGAATTTTGATTCGGTCGAAATGTGAATGATAATCTGAAGAATAAATTCTTTGCGCAAAGTATTTACGTGTTCATAAATGATTTTTTTTCGCAGACCGAGTGGTATCGAATAAAGTAAGAACAAATTTTGAGGAGTAACCATTGGCTACAATATCAAAAATTGTAAAGGAATCACCATTCTGGTTTATTCCTATTCTAATCGCTATAATTTCAATTATTTTTTTCATTTATCTGCCGTTTAAGATCGATATCTTCCCAGAAAATATAGTAAGTAAATTATATTATGTCGATAATATCTCAGATGCTCATCTAAAGATAATTCAAAGATTTAATACTCTATACAAAGATAGAATTGAAGTTGTTCCGGTAAATCTTCCCTTTAATAATTTTACTACCAATGATCGCAAGGAAATATTGACGCGCTCATTACGAAGTAGAAGCGGTGGAATAGATATTTTTGCCGTAGACCTCATATGGATTCCGCGTTTTGCAAAATGGGGATACACAATAGATAAATCATTCCTTGAGTCTACGTTGAACACCGTTAATCCGATGGCCCTACAGGCTTGTTATCATCAAGATAGCTTGGTCGCTTTTCCTATGTTTTTAGATTTGGGCGTACTTTATTACCGCAAAGATTTGATCCGACGATTACCAAATGGTAGAGAATTAGAACAAAAAATCAGGCAATCAATTAGCTGGGATGAATTCGTTTCTATGGGACAGTTATTCCGTAATTCGAAAAATCCATTCTACGTTTTCACCGGGGGGGAATTTGAAGGAATGTTGTGTTGTTTCCACGAAATGCTTTCCCAAGAAGAAAGCAATCGTATCTTTCAGTCCAATGAAATTAACCTTGTTACGCCACCAGCAGAAAAAGCCTTGCAAAGGCTTGTCGATATGATTTATAAATACAAATATTCTCCACCTGAGGTTGCACAATTTGACGAATTTAATAGCTATATCTATACGACATCACGGAATGCAGTATTTCTTAGAGGCTGGATAGGATATCATAAGCAGTATAAACAATTTCTGCATGACACCTCAATTATCTCTCAAATGGAAATTGCTCCACTTCCTCATGAGAAAAATCAAACAACTTCTGGCGTGTTTGGTGGGTGGAGTCTTATGATTTCAAAATTCTCCGATAAAAAGGAAGAAGCGATGGAATTCATTAAATTCATGTTTCAGAAAGAGAATCAAGAAATTCTGTATGAAGATGGTGGTTATTTACCGATTAATACAAATGTATATATCGATAGTGTTTTTATTCAAAAGCATAAAGAATTACCACAAATTCAGAAATTGTTATCGCGGGGAAAGCATCGTCCTTCACTCGAGAATTATACCAGATTGTCAGAAATTATTTCCCGTTGGTTTCACAAAGCATTGATTCATGAGATAACAGTTCATGAAGCTCTTCAGCGAGCAACCAAGCAAATCAAGGACGAGAAGGCTTACGAAAGATAGCGAGGGAGAAAATAACAATGAAATTGAAGAATAGAATAAAAGAAATACGTTTCAACTGGAAGCATCTGATTTTTATTTTCCTCTCTCTTATTGTTTTTCAAATATTCATATCCCGCATGCAACAGAATACATTACGTGACTTGCTTTCGGATACAATGGATTGGTATAAACAAAATTCTGCAGAGCAAATTGGCAATCTAACAGCATCGTCGTTAGAAGTTATTCTGGAAACAGATCCTGTACAAAATAAAGAGGATAAGGCAGGAATAAGAAAGAATATCATTCACGCGTTGAATAGTACACTTAAGCAACCTTTAATGAAACGTAATGTCGAAGAAATTTGTATCATCCTTCCATATAAGGAAAACTTTATCGCGTTGGATATTGGACAAAAAATCTTTTCATACTTTTTTGAACATCAACTTGTAGATACGCTAAATCAGAGCGAGTATAGTAAGGCAGTGGCTCATTATGCAAGCTTACATGCAGAAATGATGAAATCGGAACTTATTACAAGTTTTCAAGAGGAGCAAAATATTATTCATGTTTATGTACCTCTTGTGCCGCATGGAGAATATGCTGGTGCTGTTTATTTGAAGATACGTCCAGATATTTCGTCAATCAGTCAACAAATATTGGTAAGCTTTAATAATACCGTTTTACTCTTTTCTTCGCTGATTCTCTTAGGATTGCTAGCAATATTTTATATATCGACTTTTATCTTGATAGAACGTGACGAAGCTTGGGCGCTCTTATATAAAGAGCGAGAAGTGCATTTATTAGAGCAAATTGCACAGCGAAAAGAGCATTTGTTTACAAAGCGCATTTATCATACGCACCATAAAGCCGAAAAAGTAATGGGTTTCATCAATGAAGATGTGGATCGAGTGAATGAGCTTAATATTAAAGAAATCAAATACCGAATTGCAAAGTATGCCAATTTTATTTCACGCGTCATTTATGATATGAAATGGTATAATCCACCTCTTTATACTATACGGAATCCAATTTTTAAAACGAATATCAATGAAGTCGTTCGATTTATTGTTAATAATATTTTTCTACGAATTTCCCACCCGGTAAAATCAATAGATTTTGATTTTCGTCTTGACGACTCTCTTCCACCCGTATCAGTAAACGAGTTTGTGGTTTGGGAAGTCATTGAACCAATCATTCAAAATGCCATCGAGCATTCAAATACAGATATTGTACGCGTGACGATCACATCTAGATATTCTGAGAAAGAAAGAAAATCGTACGTCATAATAGAAGATGACGGAAAAGGGATACGCCCAGATCTTCTCGAAAAAAATGAATCTGGAATAAAGCGTATATTCCTCGAAAACATATCTACGAAGGAGGAAGATAAAAATTGTGGTTATGGTTGTTATCTTGCCTATGAAATATCAAAACGCTGTGGCTGGGAAATAGATGCAGAAAATAATAATCGAGGCGGTGGAAAATTTACGATACTTATAAATAATTGAGTTCTATATTAATTTTAGAATACCTAGGAATAATAAATATGCAATTCAATAATCTAATTAACATCCTGCTCATTGAGGATGAATCATATGATGTAGATCGTGTGAAACGAACATTATCTCCATTCAATGATAGACTAATCATTAAGAATGTCGTGGCGGACGGTCAATCGGCAATTGATCTACTTGCGGCAAAGGAAGGTGAGTATGATGTTATCATAATGGACTATCAAATTGTGGGACCTCTTTCAGGTGAGAAATTGATTCGTAAGATAAAAATGATGGATCCATTTGTGCAGATCATTGTTATTACAAAAATGACAATCAATGTAACTGATTTTGCGCTAGCGAATAAGTTGATTGAAGCAGGGGCGATGTGGTTTTGCACGAAATATCCTTCGGATATTAAGGATTATATTTATCAACCTACAGATCTTCTTCTCTCTATTCTGAATGCATACGAAAAAAAATGTCTCACTATCGAAAAATCGCGGACAAATGTTCGACTTAATCAATCAATTAATAACACGTTGAATAGTTTGAAAATTGTTGGTGAATCAAGTGCAACAAAAAAAATGTTAGGGCAAATGGAAAAAGCTGCACACCAGGATGCGACAGTTCTAATTACTGGTGTTTCGGGAACTGGAAAAGAGCTGGTCGCAACGCATATTCATTATCTCAGCAAAAGGAAATATGAAAATTTTATCACCATTAATGCTGGTGGCATTCCTCATGAGTTAATTGAGAGTGAGTTATTTGGTTTTGCGAAAGGTTCGTTCACAGGAGCAATGAATCCTAAAAAAGGTCTTTTTGAAATTGCTGACCATGGAACAATATTCCTCGATGAAATTAGTGAGTTACCGATGCTTTCTCAGGTAAAATTGTTGCGTGTATTACAAGAAGGTGAAATAGATAAAATTGGACGAACTGAAAAAATTAAGGTCGATGTTAGAGTTATTGCAGCAAGTAACATCGACTTAGAAATAGCAGTAGAAGAGAAAAAGTTTAGAGAAGATTTATTCTATAGGCTGAATGTCATGAATATTTATATTCCGACACTCCGTGAGCGGAGGAATGATATCCCGGCACTTACGGAATATTTTTTAGAGAAGTACAGCGATCAAATGGAAATTGAGAGACCAAAAATAAAAGACGAAGCGATCGCTATGCTTCAATCGTATGAATGGCCTGGAAATATTCGTCAATTGCAAAATGTTATTCAACGACTTTTAGTCTCGATTGAAGGTGAAATTTCAAAAGAAGATATTGCAAATGTTTTAGGTTCAAAAAGAATTGGTAACGTTTCTGAGCCCCAATTTTGGTTCGGGGAAAAGTTACTTAAATGGAAAGAAATCGAAAATTTGTTCCGATATAAATATTTTACATATGTTAAAGAGAATACACGGTCGGAATCGGAAGCAGCTCGTCAGTTAGGAATAGCACCATCAAATTTTTATAGAATGTGCAATAAGCTCGGAATAAAAGCACATAAACGTTCATCCTAATAATTCAAATTATAAAATCTACCTTATCCTTATATCAGAATGATAAAATCCAGTCTTTTAAAGTATATCATTTTAATATAAAATTTATTGTCTTTTGCCAATTTCGTTAGTTTTTCAACTACATCAAGCATGGAATACAACGTGTAAAGTAAAATTAGCTCACAGGTGTGTACTTTAAGCTGGATGATGTTTTGGTAGACTTGTCTTCTATAGGTGTTACACTATATTCGATTTTATTCATTTCGCTAATTTGTATTAGTGTGTATCTGTCACATCGTAAGGAAGTGACACCAGCAAGTTATTTTTTTTCTAGTTATGAAACCCATTGGTTTTTAATGGGAGTAGCCGTCGTTTCGAGTTGTATATTCGGGGTTTATGTTTTAGGCATTATGCCCATGAAGATGGTAGTTGGATCACCTCTAGTTTTTGGAGTTATATCAATGCTGATGTTGGTGGTCATGGGATTATTGATTGCCCCAAATTTGTTGAAAAATAAAGTAAGAACAATCCCCGAATTTTTTGAGGTTCGATTTAATAAGAGTTGCAGATTATTTTTATCCACAATATATATTGTATGTAATATTTTTATTCGATTACTCGTGATTCTCTTTATTGGTAATTTTTTAATCAATAAAATTTCTGGTGCTGATGCATATTCGACCATTTTATTTATCCTAATTATTACTGGAACATACGTAATTCTTGATGGATTTAGAGCAGAAGTTTATGTAGGGATTGTACAGGTTTCTTTTATACTTTTTGGAGTTATAGCTTTCAATTGGTGGATGAATTCGCAAGGCATAGGGATGTCAACAATTGGAAATGAAATATTTGCTAACTGGAACGGTGGGATTAAAGAAGCATCGAATATCGATTGGATAAAAGTGATACTTGGTTTATAAATTCTTGGATTTTGGTTTTGGTGTGCAGATCAAATGATAGTGCAAAAAGTTATTAGCACTGCAAGCATTTCTTCAGTGAAAAAAACTATTTCTTTTAGTGCGGCACTACAAATCTTACCAATATTTGCCATTCTGATTCCGGGTATCCTTTTTATAAAATTACCCTCAGGTGTAATATCAAGTACCTCAATTTCTTTTCCTGAAGGTTTACAAGGTGGTATTATTATAGCGATTGCATCTGCCCTTATGGCATCAATTGCCAGTCTATATAATAGTACATCCCTTCTTGTTACTTATGATTTTTATCGTCATTTCAAATCTGATGCATCAGATAGAGAACTTATATTCGTAGGAAGGATGACAACGCTCGTAATCTTATTCTTCTCTATACTTATTATTCCTATTTGTCAATCATTGAGTCAAAATTTTTGTTTGACATTAGCAAAAACATTTGCATATATTGGTTGTATGGTTGCCGCGATCTTTGCCGTAGGACTCGCGAATAATCACATAAAAGCCTTGAGTGCCCTGCTCACATTGTATACTACAACGATGCTTATATGTTTTCGAACGCTAATCGACATATTTTTTTCGCAATATTTAGGGCAGAGTGGTTTCGTTCATTTGATAGTAGGGTCAACTTTTCTTGAATTTTCTATTTTCGTTTTCGCAATGTCAGTATTCTTATTATTCTTTTTTGATATAATAGAACGTTATCAGTATACATTAAGTCGTTTTCGACGAATCTTTTGAAAATTTTTCAACAAGTAGTCACTTAACAGAATAAAAAAACTTCAGATACGATTTTAAGGAGAATATTATGAGGTCTTGTAGGTGCCGAAAGTATTTCATTTCGATCACTCTATTATTCGTTGTCGTTGGTATGGTATTCGCAGGTACGACGGGGAAAATAGCAGGTCGAGTTATTGATGAACAAACAGGTGAAGCGCTGATTGGTGTGACAGTGCTTGTCAAAGGTACTTCGCTGGGCGCAAGCACCGACTTTGACGGTTACTATACAATCTTGTATGTACCACCGGGTACACATACTATAGTGGCAAGCATGGTCGGTTATGCACCTGTTTCTGTGAATGAAGTACGGGTGTTAATTGATCAGACTGCAACAGTCGACATAAAAATGACTCAAAGGGTCATAGAAACTGGAGCAGTCGAAGTTGTGGCAGAGAGAAATGTCGTAAAGAAGGACGTTTCTACGAGTGTCGCAGCAGTCCAATCGGAAGAAATTCAATCCTTACCTGTTTCGACAATTAGTGAAGTAGTGGGACTACAAGCAGGTGTTGACGATGGATTGATAGTTCGAGGTGGAAGTGCAGACGAACTACTATTGCAGATTGATGGTGTAACCCAGCGTGATCCAAGAAATAATAGCCCCATCTCTACAGTGGCTTTAACTTCCATTGAAGAAGTATCAAT